>JAABUS010000876.1_pt1 | contig 71523 bp, 76 predicted proteins | sample 5560161 | NCBI WGS metagenome assembly JAABUS01 (sample SAMN10711885, study PRJNA513376) | rock metagenome | isolation source: Antarctica rocks | place: Antarctica: Victoria Land, Trio Nunatak nord | collected 2016-01-04
TTTCAATTATTTTGAAAGCATTGAATTCGGCTGAATCAGGGCTACAATTATGCCTCCCAAAGTATGTCAAGTAGTCAATGCGCATAGATTGATCCGGGCGGGGGAAGGGTTACTACTAGGTGGGCGGTCACCCAGCGCAGTGAACCTCCTCAACCCCGATTACTAGGTCAAATCTTGAGATTTTTCGATTATTTCTGAAGCATTGAATTCGCCTGAATCAGAGCTACAATTATGCCTCCCAAAGTATGTGGGGTAGTCAGCGCGTCGAAATCAATCCGGGCGGGGGAAGGTGATGAACGCTGGGCGACCGAGCAGGCAAAGCCGTCAATATCCCCCCACCCGTTTGCAGAGTCAAACCTGCGTCTTTTTCCATGATTTCCGGATCGTTGAAGTCGCCTCAGCCGGCTCTACAATTGCTGTCATAGAAAGTCCTGCGCTCGACAGCGTCTAGCAGACGTTCAAGGTGGGTACGAATCGACCGGAGGGGTGAGTACGGATCGACGTGCCAAGCGGATCGCCGCCGGGGGGGTTTGAGTGCGTACCCAGGGTGGGTACGGTCGGGAATAAGAGGTAGAATTAAAACTTTGTCATATAAAATTATTCTTTTAAAGCATTGTTTGTTGAACTGTAGTGATTCTACGTCAATTGTGCGACGAGCGCTGCTATGTTGAACGTTGAACTTTAACATTCGTAATACTTTCAATAATGACTGCTATGTCAGATTTTAATATTATTCAATTATTTTTGAAGATTTGAATTCAGATGATTCAGTGCTACAAGTATGTCGTAGAAAGTTTTGTCAAATAGTGAGTGCATGAAGTTCAGTATTGATCGGGGAATTGCTGCTATGCGGGGAATTCGGCCGCTCAGCGCATCGAAATATCCTCAACCTCGACTGCTAGATCAAATCTTGATATTTTTCGATTATTTTCGAAGCATTGAATTCGTCTGATTCAGAGCTACAATTATGCCTCCCAAAGTATGTGAGGTAGTCAGCGCGCAGAAATTGATCCGGGCGGGGGAAGGGTTACTACTAGGTGAGCCGTCACCCAGCGCAATGAATCTCTTCAACCCCGATTACTAGGTCAAACCTCGATATTTTTCAATTATTTCTGAAGCATTGAATTCAGCTCAATCAGAGCTACAATTATGTCTCCCAAAGTATGTGAGGTAGTCAGCGCGCAGAAATCAATCCGGGCGGGGGAAGATGCTGGCAGCTGGGAGATCGAGCAGCCTCAACCCTCAATATCCCCGACCTCATTTGCTGAGTCAAACCTTCATATTTTTCCGAAATTTTTGAACCGTTGAACTGGCCCCGATCGACTCTACAATCTTCGTCAGCGAAAGTTCTTCATCAGAGAGCATCTAGTAGAAGTTCGAGGCTGATGATCGATTGATCGAGGGTTGGTGACCCCGCTAGCCGTCGACGGCCTAGCGGCGAGAGAATTTCTCTGAGTCATCAACTCTGATGACTCAGAGAATCGGGTCGGGAATAAGAGGTAGAAAAAGTATACTATTTTTAGTACATAGTATACTATATTTAGTAACAAAAATCGAGTTCAAGCAACTCAACTCAACTCTAACTCGACGACAGATTTATTTACATAAATGACATTATTCGTTTTATTCTGTATCTTACTTGAATCAACGAAATTTTTCTTGAACATCTTGACAGTTTCTGTACGTGAAACGCAAAGAAACTTGAAGAATGAAAAGAATTCTTCTACTTGATTTTAATCATTCAACGATGCTTTTTCATCAGATCTCTACAGACTATAGAGTTTTGAAACAGATGATTCTTGATAATCTGAGCTTCATCAAGCACGATACGATGAAAATGAACTTGATGAAAGATATCACAATTCTTCTCGTATATCTTCGTTCATCATTCTCGTCTACAAAGTCATCAAGTGTGACGAAGAGCAAACTGCATGTTTAAATTTAACTACAACATCATGTACATCAAGTTTTGATCATATGACGAGTGAGACTTAAAGTTCTTCAGCAATAAAATGCACAGTCTGCATTCTCAATTCGCACATGCAAAGACAAATTATCATAAATCTCTTGAAATTTATCTCAAGTAATCAGAGTTCTTCAGCAATAAAATGTGCAGTTCACATATTCAGTTTGCATATGCGAAGATAAATTATCGTAAATCTCTTGAAATTTACCTCTGATAATTGTTGAAATCGTGTCTAGAATCTAATCACACTGCAGCGAAAATAGTGTGTAGCTGAATAGAATGTTTGATCAATAGAGATAGCTCTAACTAGAAAACTAAGAATACAGAAGAAAGAAGACAGTTTCGAGCTGTATCTATAGTAAAGCGAACAAAGAGACGAAGTAGTCGATTTGCTAGAGCTCAAATAGATGAAATGTTTCAGCATATTTTGATTTGAAACATCATTGTTTCTTGTTCACATATCGAAATTTCTAGAACCTATTGACTAGACTCTATTCAATGTCGACACGCTTCGTAACAATAATCAAAGTTCTTCAGCAATAAAAATTCGCAGTTTGCATTCTTGCTTCTCATCATGTGCAACGATAATTTATCGAATTTTCCCCTAAATTTATCTTTGATAGTCAGCTTAAGCTCAGAGTTCTTCGGCAATAAGATTTGCAGTTCGCATTCTCAGTTTGCATGTGCAATGATAAATTATCGCAAATTTTCAAATCTATCTATACTTTTGAGTAAGTCTTGAAAACATTATCGCAATCTCAATGCAACGAAGATAGAACATGAATCTGACAGAATAAATGAGCATTAAGATGCTAATTTACTCATTCTCAGTCAATAATTGAACAAAGTAGTGTCAACAACAACAGAATTACACGCTTTCAGAAATTGCATATCTTCAAGAAACTGTCTTCTTTTCATTTACGCATCGTGTCTTTTTCTTCTTAACTCTCTTTCTCTTTTATCTCAGAACTTGATTGTATTCATCAGCTCATCATGTATCAATCATTATTTCACGTCGTCTTCTAAGTGAACTGTCATGACAAGTAATAACAACAAGAAGAACTTGAACACTGCAATTGATAGTCAGATGCATAACATGTATTATGATTTGTTAACACGCAGTTAACTGACTCAATAATCATGTTTAGTTCATTTATCAACAAGATGTCAAAAGAAAAGTTGAGAAAGTAAGTGACAATTTCGACATATCATTGAAAGAATCTGAACTCAGATTCAAAAGATAAGAACGTGAGTTTTTCGTCACATTGAACAGCTCAAATGATGATTTATCATCTCAAAAACAATGATCTGTAGAACGATTACATGAGAAGACAAAATCAATGTCAATATTGTCATGTATATTCTCAGCTAATATGATCTCAACATAGTTCACTAACGTCATTCGATTTTTCAAGAACTTCTTGTCAAAGAAAAAGATGCATCAGCGTAAACAACATTCTCACTCATCGTTATCAATCTCGTTTTCTTTTCAGCTCAATGAGTGAATCACAAAGTTTCATAAATCAACAGAATTTTCGTCAAGCTCTCTTGCATTGAGTTCATGATACAACGTAGCACAGATTGATGATTCAGATAACAACTTTACAAAAATTGTTTAAGCAGAATCTAGACAACGATCGAAAACAGTCTTTACTGCAGCTCATGTCGATGTGCTTAGATTCATAGAACTCATTCTACTGATAATGATTATAATGTGTGAAGTAGAGAAGAGCATAACATCATGATCAGAGACGCAATGAATTCTCTTGAGCAATCTCATATGCAATCTCTGAAACAGAGATCGCGCACATCAATTAAAACACAGACAACAGAAAAACTACTTTGTTGCTGAAAGATTAACAAAAGACAAAGCTCGAAAGATAATGTGCAACTCAAATCTTCTCATATCATCAATAGATTGACAGACACAGTTATATGATTTCATTGAACAATGTTGAGCATAAATAATGTTTCAGATTCGAGATGTAGTGAGAAATCATTATGTCTTTTACAAGAAACTCAATACATCGAACTATGTCATCAAGTTATTAATTAATAATAACTTTATCAGCTCTGATATAGAAAAGATAAACATCTTCACAGACGTGATACGTTGACTGACATGTACTTAGTCTGAAGAATGTTGTTTTCTCGTCTCGATGATTATGAAGATCATTGCTGTCTCATTTTTTAATCAAGAAACTCGTAGTCTTGATCAACTATCAAACACGAGAATCATGTTTTCTAAGCTGAAAGACGAAATCATGATACTCATATCAATCGCGATTCAACATGTCATCAGTGAATGAACAAGTGATCAGAAGAAGGTCGAGAAATGAAAAGAAACTGCAGTAGAGAGTATAATACTTCAACTGTCAATGTTCTTTTATGCTTTATCTTTGAAATGATTAAACAATGATTGATTAACATGCAACAGTAACACATGAGTGAATAATCAAGAGCTGACGAAAGCAAATCAAGACTCGAAGAAATTTGATATTGAGCATGCTGCATGAATGCATCATAAGTCATGTTGAATATCATGAAAACAACGTATTCAACAGCATCTCTGCAACGTATAATCTCAATTGCAATCAGATAAATGATCTACTGACTATTTTCGTCTCTTAAAAAGACATCAGAGAATGTTTCTCTTCTCTCACTGATTCAAGATACTCGTCGATGTATTCTGTGAATAAGATCTTTAGTTTCATAAGAAATTAATCATCGCAGCTCAAAAAGTCAAACAATACAGAAATCGCGACAGAAAAGATAAAGAATACTCTAAATTAATCAGAATCAATGAATAGCAATGAACATGCAACACTTCAAGAAATTTTGAAAGATGAACAGAATCAAGATCAGAAGAACAATTCAAATGTGAGCGTTCATTTTTCAGCTATAGAAATGAGTGATAACTAATGCAAGATAGATGTCAGATGAACTTAAAAACACAACTGAAGTTAAATCTGATCAGATTTCGCTCAACGAAGTTAGAAATACATATTGACTACGAACATTGAAGATGAAAGATAGTCGAAAGATGAGCTACGCTTGATCATTCAACAACTTTCGCAAGCAGCTGAAGATAAACACTAAGACTCTGTATTATCAAAGAGCAAATGAAAGTGAATGTGTACTGATGTATGAAGATGAATATCAGGTTTTTCTGAAGAGAGTAGAGAAGAAATTGAACGTCAATGTTGAAGTTCAATGAGAAAGCAAGAGCAATTATATAGAATTTGAGTGATAGTATAAAAGATTCTGTATATGAATAACATATACAATTATGAGTTGCTTGAACACTTTTAGTTCTATTAGTTGCGAGTAACTTATACAACGTGCTTGTAAGAATGAAAAACTGTACAAAATACTATTGAGTACACAAATTTGTCTTTTCAAAAAACTAAAACTTTTGAGCAGCGCATGACGTGATGTTTCAATTCGACAATGAGATAAATCTAGAAAAAATATCTTAATTTACTCAGCATGAAATTGTGACGTGATAAGAAATTGTCAAGAAGCGTGCATATAATAAAAGTTTCACATACTGACAATAACAAAGCTTGAATGAAAAGATTGACTAGATGACATGCACTGCGCATTGTCTCATTTGAGCAGAACAAGCAAATGATCATCATCAAAAGCTACAAGCGCTGATTGCTAGCTATTAGTTGTTGATGAGTGTGCTGTTGAAGCTTGCAAGCTAAAAGCTTGACTAAACATATGTTTTTGACTGATGCTAGCTTGATAAGCTTGTAGTCAATTTTAGCTGAATTTGTCGAAACGTCAATGTACGTCGTTCATTCAGATTCATATCAGACGTCATATTTGTAGTTCAACTTGAAGAAGTCTTTGCAACGCTGAAAGAAGTGTAATCAAGAAAATTCAACTTTAAAGTATCACAATGATGATCAAAATTAAGACTCATGAAATCAAAGTTGTATTGCATTAAATTGATTTATGAATATTGCTGTACAACTTTTAACATACTCTACAAGAGAGATTTCTACTGACTGTGAGATAAACTTATTTGCTGCAGAAAAAAACAATCTTTAATTACTATGTTTATAAAACTGTCTGATAGAGACGAAATCTTGATAGATACAAGTGAAATGCAAAGAAGAAAACGTTGAACTCTTAAAGATTTCTCATCATTTCTATTTCTTAAATTGATAGCATTCATTCTTGTATTGTTCATCATTGCTGATAATAATATACTTTCGAGTAAGAAATGATACTTCTGAGAGAGATGCTAATAGATCGCTTTACTAGCGTGACTCTAGTGCATTAGTGTCAACATTTATCTTGAGAATGCTTTAAAAATCTCATTTTATGACATCTTTTGAAAACTTCTTTTTTCTTGCAATTTTATATGCTTCAAAAGCATTCTTGTTGATAAGCATATACTATTCAATCTCGTACTTTCTACAACTTGATTGAATACAATGTCTTTAATAACAGAAATTGTTGAGAGTCTTGAGAGCATTACTCAGTGAATGTGAAACAACAATTCTGACAATAATGCTTTTGATGCTTTAAAACGAAAGATTTTCTGCTTATCAGCGCAAACTGTGATTCATCATGCACTACAAAAGATCATCACACAACTGCAAGAATTGCAGAATGCTGCTACTTTTTCTCATGTTTAAGATTAACTTGACAAGTTCATTAATAATCTTTATAAAAACTCAGACAAGATTGATGCAATGAAACAAAGATGACAGAAATTGCAAAAGTTGAACTGTGAAACATTTTTATTCATTGATGTGTTTTACATCTCGTTAGATATTTCTAAAATGCATTGCATGAAATTCAACTATCTCATGAAAAATGTTGCACAGTACATGCAAGTCAAGAATCTTTCATTGAGATGAATGTTTTAAAAGAAGATTCAAGTCACTTTAGTGACAAAGACTCATCTTGAAAGTATTGCTTAATTTTGAAGAAGTGAGTTTGACTTTATTAACTTAATCAGTCAGTCATCTCAAAGAATTAAAATATCATGAACTTAAGTTCAGCTTTAATGAGAAGAAGAACAAATGATCTGCAAAGTATCTTTGTTTAGATCAGTAATTGTTCTTACATCAATCATTTGACAAAATCAGCTAAAACTGACTACAAGCTCATTAAGCTAGCATCAGTCAAAAATATCTGTTTAGTCGAGCTTCTAGCTCACAAGCTTTAATAGTCACTCATCAACAACTAATAACTAGCTACAAGCGCTTGTATTTTTTGATGACAGTCATTTGCTCAAAAAACATCAATTGCTTAAAAGATATAATGTGTAATACATGTTTGCTTTTCATATGTTTCTACATTCAAGATTCGTATGTAATCAAATAAATCATTTGATAAATTGATTATTTAAGTAGCTATTTAATCATCTATTTAAACATGAAGAATGCTTGATAGAAAATCATGTAGAGAGTCATGAAGAGTGCTTGATAGAAAAACATGAAGAGTGCTTGATAGAAAAACATGAAGAGCGCTTGATAAAGAAACATGAAGAGTGCTTGATAGAATGCTTGGTAGAAAAACATGAAGAGCGCTTGATAGAGAAACATGAAGAGTGCTTGATAAAGTGCTTGATAGAGAAACATGAAGAGCGCTTGATAGAGAGTCATGTAGAAAGTCATGTAGAGAGTCATGTAAAAAATCATGTAAAAAGCATTGTTTGACTCATGTTATGCGCTCAATCAACGCATATTTTGAAGCATGTAAAATGTTTGATAGAGTGTTTGATAGAAAGCTCAGTCGATAGCTCAATAAATAGCTCAGTAGAAAGATCAATAAAAAGATTGATAAAAAGATCAGTAGAAAGATTGATCAAAAGATCAGTAGAAAGCTCATCAGTAAAAAGATCAATAGAAAGATCAATAGAAAGATCAATTGAAAGATCAGTAGAAAGCTTACTGAATGACTCAATCAAAAGATGAGTAGAAAGATCAATTGAAAGATCAGTAGAAAGCTCAGTGAAAAGCTCAGTAGAAAGCATTGTTTGAAGCATTGTTTAACTCATATTATGCGCTTAATCAACGCGTCTTTTGAAGCATGTTTTGAAGTGAGTAGACTGACTAGTAAACGAATGAGTAGATAGCTGAGTTGATAGCTGAGTTGATAACTGAGTTGATAGCTGAGTTGATAGCTGAGTTGATAGCTGAACATGTTAATATTTTGATTGTTGTTGTTCTAGAAAGTAGAAACTATGAAGGGAAAAAGAAGATGAAAACTTCAAACTCTTTAACGTTAGCTTTATAAAGCTTGAAGCGAAGATTATTGAGTAAATAGCTGAGCATGTAGAATGATGAGTAGATAGAAAGTCATGTAAAAAGCATTGTTTAAAGCACTGTTTGACGTGTTTTATGCGCTCGATTGACGCGTTTGATAGAGAGTAGAATAAAGAGTAGATAAACGAGTAAAGTAAAGAGTAAATGAGCGAGTAAATAGATGAGTAGAATAGAAAGTAAATGAGCAAGTAAATAAATGAGTAGAGTGAAGAGTAAGTGAGCGAGTAAATAGATGAGTAGAATGAAGAGCAAATGAGCGAGTAAATAAATGAGTAAAGTGAAGAGTAAATGAGCGAGTAAATAGACGAGTAAAGTGAAGAGTAAATGAGCGAGTAAATAAATGAGTAGAGTGAAGAGTAAATGAGCAAGTGAATAAATGAGTAAAATGAAGAGTAAATGAGTAGAATGAAAAGTAAATGAGCGAGTAAATAGAGTAAAGAGTAGATGAGTGAGTAAATAAATGAGTAGAGTGAAGAGTAATGTTAAAACTCTTTCGCATGAAATTATGTAACAACAAAGATTAAATAATCATTGAGTAATCAAAGTCTTGAAGTGATCACTCTGATCGTTTGAATCAAAAGTGATCACAGTGAGCATGATGAGCACGATGCTTATCTCGCTCATCTTGCTCAAGAATGATCAGAATGATCATTCAGAGCAGAAATGACTTGACATGATTCTTTTATATCTATATAATGATGATCATTCTCTTAGATAGAAGCTTCGTGCTCAACTCATGTAATAGTCAATACAATTTATTGTCTTAGCTATTTTCAGATCTTCAGTCTAGTGATTAGTTTGTTACTATACTGATCTTTGTTTATATCTTGTGTTGTTAAAGAAACAATCATTACACTTTAAGCATCACTCTTTCACAAGATATCAGAGTCTCATTTTATCATGATCATTATATCATTCTCAGAATGAATTACATTGACAAACATTACTGTATTCTTGAATAGCAAGTCAGCAGTTAAGATATCAACATTGAATTTATACTATAAAGATAGAAATAAGCTTGATGCTTTTCTTATACAAGTGAAGATATTTTTGTTGAATCAATGAATACTGTTGATGCGCTGAATAACTATCATTAAGCGAGAATTCAAAGAAAAGATGATTAAATACAAAGTTAGATGAGTGTGTAAGAAGTTTCATTAAAAGCAGAGAATTGACTATGATGAGATCTTTGCTTTGATAATCAGAGTTATAATCATTAAAATGCTTCTAGCATTGATGATCAAATATGACTACAAAGTCGAACAAATAAACGTCATTATCACTTTTCTAAAAGCACATCTAAAAGAGAAGATCTGAATGCAGTAATTGTTGAGATTTGAGCAAAAAGAATCAAATGAAATCTTTTTGATCTGTCATTTAAACAAGACTTTATATGAATTAAAACAGATATCTTGAAAATGATATGCAACTCTGAAAGTTTATCTCATCTTTATCGATTATCAAAGAGTAGAAATTGATCATTCAATGTTCATTCATGATAATGACATCATTATCATCATCTATGTGAACGATCTGCTTATTCTAGAATCAAATATATTTGATATTTAAGCTCTGAAGCTGCAATTTGCAAAACGCTTTCAAATGAAAGATCTTGACTCAATCGAGTGATATCTAGAAATGCACATAACTTGTAATAAAACTGAATGAACTCTTTGAATCAATCAAAGCATTTATATCAAATGAGTCATTGAGCTTCTGAGCATGAGCAATTGCAGCTCAACTAAAACATCAATGCATCACAGATGTCAGCTCAAGAAGAACTTCTATTGAAAGTCAAAGAAGTGAGTTAAATATCAAGCTATCTCTGAAGAAATAGAGAGTTATCAATCAATTATCGAAACACTGATGTGAATAGTCTGTCAAACACGATCAGATATAATCTATGCAGTGAGCAAATGCAGCAGATATTCGACGAATTTTACTCTTGATCATGATTTAGCTGTCAAACAAATCATTTAATATCTAGTCGATACTGCTGAGCTGAAGCTTTGATATAAATCTTTCAAAGTGAAGAAAGTTGAGAAAGCTGAATTCTTTGAATATATTGATTCAGCTCATGCGAATTGCTTGAATTCTTGAAGATTCATCTTCAACTATAGGTTTTTTCTATGAAATGAATCAATTAGCTGAAGCTTCAAACATCAGCAATGCATCAGCATGTCATCTACTGAAGCTGAATACATCAATGAATGTAATGCAGTCAAAGAATTGATCTTTCTGATTCAAGCATTGAAAGAGATGAGATATGATGATTCAGATATGAATTTCACTATCATTTTAGCTGACAATCAAGCGACTATAAAAATGAGTAGCAATTTCGTCAATCACTCTCGAGCTAAGCACATTGATACGTCGTATCACTATATTCGAAATAAGGTAGAAGAGAGAGCAATCAGATTGAAATACATACTCATCGATCAAATGATGATCGACAATCTAATCAAATCTCTGAACTCAGGCAAATTTCTAAGGTTCAGATCAGTTATGAGACTAGCTTCAAGAAATGAGGCTATTTCATCAAGCATGACGTCGACGAGTAAAAGAGCAGATATACATAGAAGGTCTGAATAGCTTCACATGAAGCTTCAATTCCTAAGAGAGAGTGTTGGAAACGAGATACGTATGCACATACGTATGAACATACGTATGCTTATACATATACCTCGGCGGTTAGTTAATTCCGCTTCGGCCGAAGCGGCTTGGCGCTAGGGGTATTTATTCGTTCTCCCACTTCTTCCTTCATCAAATATGCTCTACCATATATGCTCTACCTACTAGATAGTTCAATCAATATATCTACATGCACATATTCGTTCTGACCCTCATAAATCAATACTTGTGGCTGTGGATAGGGAAGAGGATGGGCTTGTGTTTGCGATGTTTGAGTCTGCTGTGGAGAGGGTGCCTTCGGTGGCGTCTGTTGAACGAGATACTGTGTTCGAAGGTACGGGTAGGTGGGTTGAGTACCCCAAGTGGTGTATTGGGTAGATGATCATAATTTAAAAAAAGGGGACGAGGGGAGAGGATGCGGCTGATGACATATGTCATGTGTAGTCCAAATATTCTTTCTTACATTCATTCAAGATTCGCAAGTCTACTTACGCCCTTAGTGACTGCTCAGCTTGCACTGCCACTTTCCTGCCTCCCTCGTACATCATCACGACTTTCTCTTAGGTCAGCGACTCTTACCCATGATCTCTCGCGTCCTAGAATAGATATTCTCACTGAGCCGCGTATGGATTGGCGGAATCGCCGTTCCTCCTAGATGCATCACCTTGAGCGTAGTGCTGCCTCCCTCTACGTCAATGGCGTCATATCGGCAATCCCTTGAATCCCATGAGACACACTCCGTGCAATACGGGAGCTGAAACACGCCGCCACAGTCTGTTAATGCCTTGAGCTAGAAGGCGGGCGTTCAGGAGAAAGCACTGCTGTGTTAGGCTTTGCATTAGTGCCTGTTAGCCCCGCTCTCTGTATGCGGTGGTGGGTTTGTAGTTGAGGGGTGGGCGATCGAGTCTTGCTGGGGTGTTTGGCCAGCGTCTCATATGTGGTACGGTTCCACTGGTCTGAGGTGATGAAACTGGCTTAGCCCGTATGAAGACTGAAACTTTGTGCGTCGTACAAATTTTGAGTCATGAGGCTGAGAGTACGGCTATTGTTGCTTATAAATGTGCCGTGCGATCCCTCTACTTATTCGTTTTCGAACGAGGTCAGAGCAAGCAGTATCCGGGGGACACTATAGTCATTGAGAAAGCCTCTGAAAGACGCCATGTTGGATATACGAAACTCTGTTCTAAAAGATGTGGAGAAGGATCTATTGAATGCCTTCAACCGCGTGGGTGTCAGGCGGTTACAGGGAAGGCATGACGTTTATGAAACAGTACGGCTCTTTTCATAGGCTGAGAACCACTGTGTGTATCACAGAAGTAAAAGGGGCGTTGGTGGGTGGACTAGGCTCATCCTACAGCCTGATCGACTGTTTTCGGCCCCAGCGCCCGGCGATCCTCTGCTGCAGTTGGTAGCCTGCATCGCCAGCAGAGCCTCATCCGTCCTTTGGAGGTCTGTCACTCTGAGGCTCAAGGATATAGTTGTGGGTTTCCGATAAGACGCTGGCTTCGTCTATTAAGTCTGCGCTGATGTCTGAGATGACTGCTTGGCGGCGCTGATTTGCAACCTTCCAAAACTGCTTTTGCTCTACCGGTGACCGAAACCCAGCAGGATAGAAAACCGGCACTAGAGAGGACCCAACGAGTGGGTATCGCTCCTCGAGCCTGCCTAGTACCTTTGATACTTTATTGTCAGTTATGGTGTCCGCGAGCTCGATATGGATTCCAAGAGCCTCTGGACTGCGTGAGTATCCAGCTACGACTAAATTTTGCAGCATTCCGATAGTGCCTATTGAAAGCAGGCCTTGCATGTCTTTAGCAGCTGATAAACGGCTATTGTATAAGTGCACTTACACCAGGAGCCTTGCTTCAGCCCAGCCACTGATATAATAAGGGCCAACCAAAGCAGGGTTTGGACGGCGCTTGCTGTGCGAGTTGTGATTGCGGACACTGTATTCCCGTCGCTATAGGCGAGAATTTCAAGATCAGGAGTATCTGGGCCTCCTAATACTACCATAGCATGCCGGCTGCCGTTTCCTTGGGTGATCGTGGCAGTTCCGCCTCCTCGTCTTGGACAGTCCCACTTCTCTCTTCCCCACTGAGGGAGCGCACCGTGTGAGAAAGCGAGCAGAGTGCCAAAGATAGTGATGACCATGACAATCCATTCGCCGAATAAACAAAGTGGTATGACCGCGATACTTAGCTGGATCAATACAACCACGAAGCCACTATACCAGACAAAATCAAGAGCTGGATGTCCAGCCTTAGAGCCTGACACACACTTGAATACCGAGACTCGTAAAGCCTCCCAATCTGGAGAATTTTTGTCTTGCGTGTGCGGTTTCTCCCGTAGTTCATAGTCGCGCAGTATTCGCCCTATGACCCAGGACTTATTTTCTCGAGCGTGACCGCTCTTAGCCCCTACAACTATCGCTCTGAAACCTGAGTGAGGCATCAAACGTTGATCTAAGTACTGTAAGCTGAAATTGTCCACCTGAATTCCTTGGGCGGGGAACGTACCTCCAATGGCCGTGAATAGAGCGCTTATTGAGTAGGCCGCCCATCCGAAGGAAAATGCTACAGGTGTGATTCTTCGTCCAGCCAATTGAGCGAGTGCCAGTTTAAGGACGTCCGGGCCTAACAGTAGCAACAGTGACAGTATATCATTTGGATTGCTCCACTGGTTCGTGAACTCCGAGACGGATGTCAATGTTCTGGCTGTGAGATGGCTACGTATGGGATGAAAGATCGAACTTGGAACTTTCGCAAGAGATAGTAATGGTGGCATTGCTGTTCCTGCACGCAGCTTTTGAATACAATATGCCCACTTGTAGATACTAATAGAAGGATCAGGCCCAACTACTTCTGCTGGAAAGTCCGTGCTAGAAAAATGAGAAAGAAGGAGGAAATAGAGTTCTTGACTACATGTAAGTCGACGACATAAAGACTGGAAGTGAGGCAACAAAGATCTGAGGACAGCGCATAGAAAATTTTGAGAGTAGTGCCCTCCACACCTCTAGCCGGACATCCTTGGCTTTTGTGAGAGCTGCGGTGACATTGTTAAACGTTCCGCCCTACCCGTACAGGATCAAAGGATTTGGTCATGTAGGATGATGCGATGCGAGCCATCGTGGACCCTGATAGGCTGCCTAGAGTGACTTAGAAGGTACCCCTCTACAGCGATCATACTTCTCTCTAATATAGCTTCACTTCGGTCATGCTTGAGCTTTCATGCAAGCCCCGCTGTAGGGCAAGAGGCAAGTACAGCATATGTGGCGTGAATGTGGCTGAGTTTTGGCCTCTGTGGATGTGCGTTATGTTCCAGCAGCGGAGTCGAGCGCAGCTATTTCACCTGAGGTATCCACAACGTACAACATCGGAGCTCAGTCGGCTCGAAGGGTCCGCGTGGCGAGAATAGAATGATGAAAGTGATACGCCGGTATTGGTTCTTCTCAACCTTGATCAAGCGAAAGGGAGTCCTTCCATCGAAAGGATGTGATACGAGCCTGCTGACCTGAAGCACTCTCTCACACTCTGAAATCAAAGCTGGATATCTGACGGGCCGGCATGCCGAAACTCCTTGCCCTTGCACGGGCGCAGATCACCGCTTGTTGGCTTCAGTGAGGACCCTGGTCGTGCATGATTAGGGTAAGGCTCAGACTTCAGCTTGCCCTCGTAGCGTTCATTTTGTCTCAACTCTTTTACGCTCATGCAATAATCGGCATTCCTTGCCACCGCAGAAGGTGGTCGCTAAGCTTGCTCAGTTAGTTCGTGGCGATGGTGTTCTAACAAAAGAACCACCCACCCATATGGACTTTCTTTCACTTCCAGATGCGCAGCAGCCTGACCGAGTCCCAGACTTGGGAGGTCAATCATAAGACAATCTTGGTTTTCAGGCCTATCCTTCGCGTCAAGGTTGGAATATTGAGCGGCTGCTAGCAGGAGACATTGTAGGGGCGCGAGAGGAATGGAACGATTATTCGCAGGAAGTGCTGCACGATGTGCCGCCTGAAGCACTGCCTGAATCCAATGAAGAGCTCATTAAAGCTGTCGTGGGGCCCTTTGTTCAGACGTGGATTTCCTTTGGTCTTTTCCAGGAGGCTCTTGGCCGTTCAGTCTCTCAAAGCGAATGCTCCTAAAGCATCGCGTGTGAGGACGGCTCAGAAGGAAAATATTTGAGTGCTAAGGAGCTTTTCGCCGAAATCCTTCAGCGTAAATCGCACATACAGAACGACATAGCCTGGTGTCAAAAGTTTTCTGCCTGCACTAGATTTGCCGCAACAGCCTTGGAGCGCCTGGATGAAACTTCGGCAATCCTCGGCGGCTTCGTGATTCCGGGTATCTTGCATTTATCCTTGGCTATCCTTGTCATATGCTTGGACGATTATAGTATCATCTTCTGCCAGCCACATATTGCGCCAATAAATGCTTCCGTCGGAAGATGTCGTTGGCTTGAAGAACGTTTGCTTGAGGGAAAATGGTGTCCAAATCTAGTAAGGAGAATGAGAACGGATCTCGGTATTGAAGGCTTGTACTATGCGAGCTTGTTGGAGGCTCAGATCAAAGATCAGTCGCACGAGCATTGCGGTGATGCCTTGTGCATAGCAAACAATTACAAAGAAGGCCAAGTGTATCGTTTGCAGCATGCGAAGCGTTTCTGTGCTTGCGAGATTGAATCTTATCTTCACGATGTTGAAAAGTGTTCATGTTCCGAACCCTCCAACATCGTCGAAGTCAGCGCGCAAGTTGCAGCTGTCATTTGGAAAGGTGCCATACCGTTACTGTCTCCAGTCGAAGAAGACTGATTCACCAAGCTTTACGCGACTGAATATGTCGAGGGTATTGAATACACGGCCATCTCTCATGTCTGGTCAGATGGTATGGGCAACCCATACAGAAACTCCCTTCCTATGTGCGTGTTTAAGGAGCTCGATTACTTTGTCCGACATGAACAGATCTCGCTTAGGAACGGGCAACGCTAATTTTTGATGGACATGATCTGTGTTCCAAGAGAACCTGATGAGCTTCGATGGGCTGCAATAGAACCTATGAAAGACGTTTACCGACAAGCAGAATGCATTCTTGTCGTATGCCGCGAATTAGCATGGTTGCCTTCACCATCAACGCCCGATGAGATTCTTGTACGTATATTCCGCTGTAAATGGATGACCAGACTCTGGACTCTTCAAGAGGGCGCGCTGGCGCAGAGGTTGAAGTTCCAATTTGAGGACCACCCTATTGACTACAATTATCTAGATGATAGTATGATCGCCGGACTGGCTGGAGCATCCAGACTGTCACGCTTAGTAGGAAACAGAGCTAATCGAACGCTCACGGGCATTACCGGCATACTGACGCCGAAGGTATCAGGTAGGGATGAAGGCCAAGGAGCTTGGTCTGCCTTTTGGACTGCTTTGCGTCATCGAGCGACACCAAGGCGCAGCGATGAAGCCATCTGCGCCTCTATACTGTTAGGTAACGACCCCCGTCCTGTACTCCGGGCGTCTAAAGAAGAGAAGATGAAAGCATTTTGGCGGGAGCAGAAGAGTATTCCTAGCGGCATTTTGTGGGTGAATGGACGCCGGATGACCGTCGATTCACTCCGTTGGGCTCCAGAATCTTTGCTCGACGTCAGAACGTGGGCCCTCTCGCTTCCAAGTGGTGGGCCTTGGACGTCAAGGACAGATGATGGGTTTGTGGTTCAAAGAGTTGAGGGATTTTGGCTGCGAGGTCTTCCGCACCCTGATGGCGAGAATAGTTTGCTCGAGTTTGCGGACAAGCGAACAGCCGCGAGCTATTACGTCTATCGAATGGAGAATGTAGGAAATGCTCCGTGGGCGCAAGTTCGTGAACATTGGGCTCGAGTTGCGCTCCTTTGGCGTGAAAAGCCCCAGCCTGAGGCTTTTTCTGCGGGCGCCTTGATCTCCTTTCAGGACGTCGAGGACGAAGTGATTAGGGCAAGATGGTTGGTCCAGGTCTCAGTGTTCCCTAAGGCTGCTGCAAGTGTTGTGCCAATCTTAAGGGAGCGGTCGGAGTTTGTTGATGGAAGAATTCAGCATCATGCGGCGCCTATCGTGAGGTCAGGATCTGCTGGCTTCATCCAATCATGGCGGAAATGGTGCACTTATTAGGTGCGAGGCAGTCTTTGTTGGGAGTGGGACACGAAACAGACCTTGTATTCAATCACGCGGTATATCCTTGCGATGGAGGCACATAAGAGGACCAGTTCATCTACTGTGTATCCTTGAGCCTGTACGTCAGATACACGCCGTTTTAACTCACAGCAATAGCCCAGATACGTCCTTCATTACTTTGCCAAAGAGCAGGCACAGTGACTATGTTTGGCAAAATCCAAATGCTTATTCTTTGGTTGCTAATTGGTCATTCCCTGAGGCTGCAGCATGCTTCGTCAACAGATTGAGTACGCGAGAGAGCAGCAGGAAAACGGCAAGTGGTAAGATCACAAGGCTGAGGCTGAAATACCGCATACCTCGGTGAAGAGAATTTTCCGATCAGGCTGGCGACCGTGCTCATTTTCCAAGCTAAGGTATGCTAAAAATCTAGCTAATGTAACAGACTTGATCATCAGCTATAGGTTTCCAGTCAATGACCTTGTATATGCTCTCTGGCTCCTTTACAACATTGACCCGGACAAAGAGCTTGTGCGAAAGGTATATCGTCTCGTTCGACGTTTCAACCACATGTGCAACAATCCCTCTCGTGGAGCTTCGAAATATTCGTTCCATCAAGCCGTCTCCGTATAATATTGCAATGATTCCACTTTCTATATCATGCCAAGAGCCCTCTTCACTTTTTGCATCAATCCAAGTCTCGTACCACACTGCATCCTTCAAAATCGCGAGAGATTGTCCTTGCAGCTTGCATGCTTCAAACGCAAACATTACTCCTTCTGCCTGAAGCTCCACCCCTCGTGCAGTACGGAGGCCAGCTTCTCGTCTTAATCTATGCACATCCGTTAGTGTCATTGAACGCCGCTACGTTCGCGACTAACGCTGCTTTGGCATCAAGGAACGAGAGACCACTACCTTGTACCTGAAGTATTCAAGCCCTGCCCTAGGATTGATTGAGGCATCCACCTGAAGCTAGGGATTGAGATTCTCTTCGAATTCGAGAAGGCAAGCTCAGCCGGAACCTCCTGCCACATGCCTGCCAAGGTTGCCATTCTTTCATCTGCTTGCGCTCTTTGTACAAAGTCGACGTCCATGCCCAGAATTATGGCAAAACATATTGCTTCGTCTCCAGTCCAGCTCGTCGTCCGCCAGCGCAACGCTGAGATAATCTCCCTGATTTGTCCAGCTTGGGGCACGGATCTAGTTTCCATGTTGAGCTCAAGTCGCTTGAACGCCGTCCGTAGATTATAGTATGATCTGAGTCCCTCGTGCAAAAGCGGATCAAAAGCCCGGAGCCAGAATCTAGGCTTCTCGAGGTTATGAGTGATGCTTGTAATCATGCTAACAAGCCTATGATCGCAAGAATTGGGCGGTTGCTCTAACCATATTTCAGGTACATCCACATAAAGATCACGAGCCGGGATCTGTCGATGATCAATGCCACCGAGCATGTTCAATCTTCTCTCTGCTATCTCTCCTCTCCTGACCGTTGCTTCATTCAGCCAATCTCGTGTATCCTCTTGAAGACGAGCAATTTCTGCGTGCATGGCTTTTGTGCGGGCCTCGGATGCCGCCGCAGCCTCCTGCATCTTCTCAGCGTCACTACACTGAGACCAATCAACAGATGTTTCGTCATCATCACTACTCGTCTCCTGCTGCGAGGGTGCAGTGCCTTCTGTAGAGCCGATATCGTCATCGCTACCAACGTTTTCTAACAAAAACTTCCGGGCCGGCGTGTCCGTTTCTTCGAGAGGGGTGAGAAAGCCATCACCCTTGTTTTTGAGGAAAATCGCCCGCATAAGAGCGCGATCCCATTCAGTATCACATGTGGGAGAAACCAAGTGGTTTACCTCAACTGTGTCTGCGCCGGGACTGTATTATGACATGTATTTTGCCTCAATTTCATCCCCATTTAAAGCGGATTCACAAAGCTGAAAGTAAATCCTACGGGCAAGTGCGCCTTCATGATAAGTCCATAACTGAGTCGACCACGGCGCGACGTGTATTCTAAGTAGTAGATCTTCGGGGGCAATAGCAGAGTCCAGCGTACGAAGAGACGAATCGAGAACAAGAACTTTTTCTGCCGACTCGTAAACCTGACGCATTCCTTTGATGGCCATGGTTCTTGCTATTCTATCTCGGGGAACGCAAATAGTGTCCACCAGAAGGGAACGGGACTGCGCGAATCCGGATACAATGCGTTGACCTGTTCTTGCAATCGTTAAAGTTGGCAAAATGGCAAAGCGTTTTCATGAAGGTTTCCCATTCTGTCAGACCAGACGTGTGAGACTGCGACGTAGGGAATCTGCCTAGTACGAGCCGAGTGCATTTCAACGTGGAGCTCAGGGCCAAAGAAATGGTCAACTTCGAACTTGAGAAGCGGAATATTTCTATTGCATAAAGCAAAATCCATTCGTTTCATGGAGTCGTAACGAGGCGTGATGTCTTTACATTTACACTCATCTCGTACGTGTATTGGCCGATAAGTCGTATAATCAATCTTCTCATGTACGCAAAGCTCCAATGTGCAGTTACTATGGGTTTTCCCAAGAATATGCCGATTCATCCGGCTTAGAAAGAGCAACGTTGTGACGTGTGCGAAGTTCAGCTGGTCAGTAAGTCTCTCAATCTCTTTAATGCACCATCCGGCTTCATTATGGTGTGTCTGATCGACAGAGTCTCGTCCCAAGCACGGCCTTGGCCCTCCAACAAGTCATTGTACACGCTTTCCTGAGCGTGATCCAGGGCTTCTCCAACTATGGCGATCACTAAAAGAACATTGGAAGAGTCATCGGCGAGGAACGGACCAAAAGCTGTCCTGTCTTCTATTTGGGGGACTGCTGCATCTGAGTAGGAATGCCTGACTGTGTAGCATTGAAGAGCCTCGAAAGCTTGATCGAGAAGCCTGTTGATCTCTCTGATACGCTCAGGTCTCTCGGAGTCACTTGTCAGAGACTCTGCCGCCACCCAATACCAAAGATGTTGATGCAATGCATGTGTGCTTAGACGATAGCCATGTATTTTGTCGCCGACGATGAAATCATGATATTCGAAGGTCACACCAACGACAGAGAAGACCTCCGACAACAACCCAAACCAGAGCCATGCCTGAAGGAAAGGCGCCGCAGCGTCCAAGGTTGGTAATTCACCAGCCTGTCCCAGAAAAGTGGCTTTATTATATGGAAAATCGGCCAGATCAGGAACGCTTATGGATCCATTCTTTTGACCCGGAACACCACAGAGAAGCTTCGTTACTGGATACTCGGAGAATGGATGTTGGGGCAGCCGGAGATGATCCATGCCTCACTGAACGAATCATCATGCTTGTGAATGCGGAAATCAGCCTTAGCACAAGTATGCTACAGCAACGTGAAGCTAGATATCGTCCATGTTGCACCTGATTGTGCCGAAGTAGCACGGCAAAACGCTCATGTCGTCAATGATGTTATATCATCATCGGAATGCGACCCAGATCAAGCTAAAAGATGGCCGAACAAAATGAGGACTTCGGATGTCATCCGATCAAAGAAATCTCTAGGCAGTTTTTACTCGATGCTATCAACATAGCTGAGAGCTCTGGACTGGCTTGAAGTCCACCAGACTTTTCATTAACACACTTCGTATAGAATCTGCTTGGGCTCTCAGAGGCTTCTTTCTATGGACGCGTCATTCTTCAAAGGCTTTCCTACTCTCCGACATTATCGCATTGAATGCCAAATGTGTTGGTATCGTTTCTGACAAATCGAGTCAATCATGACAGATGACGAAGGTGTTGTTTCGCTCGCTCCTGGTCCGTGGACATTTTCCCATGACCGCGTCCGCAAAGTGTTGAAAAGATGCCAACCTGAGCGCGGACGTTTCTATGTCCACGACTACCACAGTTTTCAGAACAATCCAGATGGTCATTTAAGGCAACCTCATCTAGCGAGGAAATTTTGCCTAAAGCTCTACACGAGTGTTCAAGACTCAAAGAACCATCTGTCTGAACTTGACTTTAATTTTGATTCGATGAATACAAGACCTTTCATGCAGACAGCCTGGTCAGAGGATACTGTCAGTCCAATGCTTTTGCTATGAATATTCCTCTTCATCAATAACGCTTCTTTGACCTGCTGACACGTATGAACGCTAGGTAGTCGACAGAGCCTGCCAACTGTTGTCTCGAATGCCAGCTACAGCACCAGACATGCTAAGTGCATTACCATACAATCCAGAGTCCCTGCAAGAATATCAGCAGCCGAAGGCAGACTTCAAGACTTGTGAATCCGCGAAGCATGTTTCTGAGTGGGATCGATTCCGGGTAGTACACCACGTTAGCGATTACATCCTTCGCGTCGCTCTACATGCCGCTGTATTCGAAATTTCAGACGAGAGTGAGCGTCATGCGTTCGACGGGGGACCCGTGACCGATTCGATCTTAGCAGCTTTGTGTTTGTGCTTAGAAATATCTGCAGAAGAAGGCATGCACGATGCAAAGTGGTTGATCGTATGTGCTTACCTCTGGACGTCATGGCAAAGAAGCCTTATGATACATTTTTGGACCAGCATGGCTTCGCAGCTTGACGGGTTTGAATATGGGAGTGCGTCTTTATATAGAAAGGGCGTGAGTATCGTTCCAGACATACTCAGGTGGGGGCAAAAACAAAACATTGAAAGACTTCGTCGAATTCCTTACCTTTGCGGTTGGGCTTTTCGTAGCTTGCATAATGATCGAGCCAATATAGCGATGGATCTACGCTACTTTCACCGGCTTTATCACCATCACTTCGGGAAACGGCCACCCATCTGCAATCCAGGTCCGGAACAGTGCGACGGCAGCTCATCACATGATTGTAAGCGGTTCAAGAATACAGAAACCAGGAATCAGTCGATGCACGATTATAGATGTCGAAAGCGCTGTCCAAAACTTTTTTGGGATAGAGAATCATTTGTCAGCGTTCCCGAGGCAAAAGCCGTTGACATTGCCAAAACGGACTCTAAAAATTTGCACTACACCCTAGTAAAGAAGGATACGCTTACTGTATCTCACGTTTGGAGTCATGGGCAAGGGGGAAGACCGGACAACGTCGGCCTAGAGGGCACAGGCTTCAATCTGTGTCTGCACAGCCGATATACGGCATTAGCAAAATCTCTGGGTTGTGGTTCCTACTGGATGGACACCCCTTGTATACCGAACGAAAAGGAATTGAGATGGGAGTGTATCGCTCAGATCCCGAGTATATTTGCGACTAGCAGCAAGACCGTCATCTGCGACAGAGACATAATGGATATTGACGTTTCGAATCCCACAATCGATGCTTACGAGTCTGTTCTTGCGACGTTATTAGTGTGTGACTGGGGCATACGAGCATGGACACTGCTGGAGGCCATGCGTGCAAGATCCGGACTTTTTGTGCTTTGCCGCCATAACAGACTCTTAGACCTGCAAGAGGTTCTAAGAGCAGTCCACAGCAGTGGACGCATGGACCTCTCCAACCTCTATCTCACTCGCGACTATCTTCAGCCGCCGATGGCTATTGCTGACTTCGAGCTGTTTCCTGGCAAGATTATCACATCAAATATCGAACGCGAAATCCAAGAGGGCTTTGTGGATATCGGAACTGCTGCTGCCTTATTAAGCCACAGACACGCCACACGTGATGGCGACGACCTAATAATTTGGAGTCTTCTGATTGGGGACATGGAAACCAGCAGTCCTGTCGCAATGTGGCAGCGTCAAGTCGGTAAGCACATCCGCACAGGCTGTTTAATCTCAAGCGCGAAAAGGATTCAAGGTCACCAGGGACTCAGCTGGGCACCGTTCTCGCCTACCACTCGCCAGCGGTCTGACAACGAAGGTACCGTTTCAAGAGTATATCCTGCCTATGCCGGGCAAGAGACCTCTGGTGGTCTCGTCACAACGGAAGGTCTGCGTGCGAAGTGGCTTACCTTCGAGTTCCTCAACCCCAAGAGAGCGATACAAGACAAACGAGTGACGCAGGGATCCACTGTCTCAAAACAGTGCATAGAAATTGCTACTCGGTATCTCGGAAGGTATAAGTGGGGCTTGCTGTTGCAGGCAATGCCTACGCGAGGCCCCAGATCAGTGCCTGTTGCTTACAGCGATTCGATTGGCCAACTCATCGTAGTCTGTGGCTCTATGAACAAAGCTGTTTGGGAATGGAGGGGCGTCTATGAGTGGGATCCAGACATTGCTCTGCCAGAATTCCGTATCGCAGAGATTTTGATAGCATGACCTCTCCGCTATTGACCATTTGTGAGCGCTGATATTAAAGCCAACAACCTTACAAGAAAACAACATAATGGAAGACTAGCCCTTACGGCTGAAGTACACAGATATGATACAGCTTGACATTCGTTTTGACGGTAGAATTACAGTTCATCAACAAAGATGCATTCAGTAACCACGTTCAGCACCGTAGCCCTTGACGCAATACAGAGCCTCTACAAGCGATTACCGCTATAAGATCCTCGAAGTGGAAGCTCTTTTTATCCAGCAGAAAGAAGACTCCTGCCCCGAGTCTCTGCCGCATTTGATTCATACACTTTTGAGACGGGCGATCTTCCACAGATTGTCGTAATCTCAGAATGTGAGACGAGGTCGATGATGAGAATCCATCTGTATGCCCGCCTCAAGATTGTCAGCGGCTAAATACTGGCATGACAGTGTGAACAATGACGTCGACTTGATTCCTTGTGGTTGTCGTCATGTGTACATGAACCCCAACTTATTCGACAAGGGTCCTGTCACACCAAGGCTGCTCAGTCTTAGATTCGAAGGGTAAGTAGCTCAAGAAGACAGACTACGCAGCTACAACTGCCGTCACTGCCACCTGCGGTCAAGAATTGGCCCGTTATTTCGCCTTGGCCTTGTGGCGGTCCGGCATCCATCTGGGTGAGTAGTCTTTCGATATGCGGTTTAATCAATGCACCGGGCCATGAGAATGGTATTGGGAGAGGGCGGGTCCCCGCACATGCCCCCGAAACTCCCCCAAATCAGCGGTGGAAAGGGAAGATCAAAAACGCCAAACATGCAGGACCGTTATCGCGAAAACGAGGCGGGCGCTTCGAGTGTTGTGAAGTTTCATTGGTGGATCTACCGTTGTCTGTTGGCTACAGTGACAGGCCGAACAGTACGTACTTCATTTAGAGTCGCCTTGTTCCTCATTGGCCTTCTCCGTAGGCCGCAACAGCTATCATTCCAACCAAAACCCAGCTATTGAGGGAAACCACAAGAAAAGCATTGTTGGAATACAGGAGACACTTGCCTCTCCACCATCTTATTGGGACCACGAACAAAGACTTTACACGCAAGAAAAAATCAGGATTTAAAGGCATTTGTATTGAGGTCTCCATGCCAGCGGGTGCAATGCTACTATTAGCCAGAGGAGCCAGCATCGTTGCTGAGGAAGGTGAATAAAATGGCATTAGAACCTGGATACGCAGCGGCACCTTCCATTCATTGAGCGGGTGGTCCGGCGCTAGTCTACTACCGTGGTTCCAGGCAACAATTTCAGGCACCTGCGTGCTGCGCCCCTGCACTGCCCCATAATGCTCCAATGTTCCCTTGCTCCCTTTGGTGCTCTCCCCTGCTCCCTCGATGCTCCCTCCTACTCCCTCCTACTCCCTCTATGCTCCCCCATGCTCCCCCATGCTCCCCCGGTGCTCCCCCGGTGCTCCCCCGGTGCTCCCTTACTGCGCCCCCTTGCTCCCTTGCTGCTCCCTCTTAAGCGGCCCTGCTCCCTTTCCCGACCCGGAACGGCAATTTTGGATCCTAAGTTCGGGGTGTATATAATAGATATATATTATATACACCCCGAACTTAGGATTGGTGATTGCCCTTTTCGTTCACGGAAGGGAGCAGGGCCGCTTTAGAGAGAGCAGCGAGGGAGCAAGGGGGAGCGTCGAGGGAGCACGGGAGAGCAGCAAGGGAGCAAGGATTCTGGCTCCTCGTACTAGGAGGGGCGCAGCACAGAGTTGGCTGCCTGGTACCCGGCTATAGCTGCTCACGTTGGTTTGTGTCAACGCTGTTGTCTAGCTAAGCCTCCAAGTGTCAGGCTCAGCCTCACGTCAGATGTCTGTCGTTGATTCTCACAGACGCCGTAGATATTTTGAATTGAACGTCTCTCACGTTCGTCACTCAAAGCTGCGATTAATCGTAGAAGGGTCCACCTAGCACTCGTCTAAACCTAGCACTCGTCCAGCCCTATAGGGCTGATAATCCACATTTCATATCTTATTGCTTCAAACGATTCGTTTTAGGTGAACTACGTAGCTAATAGAACCTCTTTGGGGCCCTTCTGATACGCATGCCTCGCCCTGATTGACCAGTTATAGATATCACGTTATTTCTCTGCTTCTGATCCTGATCCTGATTCTGGTTCTGATTCTGCTTTCGATTCAGCTTCAGCTGCCTGACCCGTAGCTTAACTATCAGCTGCTTCTTCTTTTTTTGTCTAGAGCTTGCTGTCATTGATGCCGAAGTGAAGAGCTCAGAGCCTAGACGTAGTAGATCATTGATCTGCTGCCTGAAGACGTAGAATTCAGTCACATATAGCTGCTTCTTCTTCGAAGCTAAGTCTTTGAAAATGCTGATTGCATACAGAACCAGCCTTTCGACCATTGATTCGATTCGTAAGAGTACTCTTTGATATGTTATGTTGACGAGCGAGTTTTGCTTTGGAAGAATTTTCGTTGACTGCTGTAGCCTCATTCCAACGAGCTTGAGCAAGCGTTATGCGCTCTTTCTCTGAAAGTTCAATATCTTCAGAAGGTATGAAGAACATAGAGAGAGTGACTGCCATCGTTTTGCTGATATGTTGAAGAATTATACGTTGGTAGCAATAAGATATAAAATGTGAATTATCAGCCCTATAGGGCTGAACGACTGCTGAGTTTAAACGAGTGATAGGTGAACCCTTCTATAACTGTCAGTAATTGACTTGCTTCTATTCAATGAGCTTAAAATGACACTCAGACTCGACCTTCATCTTTCAGAGTGTAAGACACTCGCATCTATCGATCTTTTCATCTCAAAGAATCGTGAAGAGTGTGAGTGCTTGAGAAGCTAGGCACTAAATGCTAGAAGAGACTTCGATGACAAATAAACTCATTTCGATCTGTTGAGATCTGCCTTGACAAAGTCAAATCAACTGTCTTGCATAACTACTATCTTGAACAGTTTACTGATGACTTCTGTTCTCAGTATCGCTCATCTCTCAGATGCGCACAAAGCCTTCGCTACGTATCATGTCATTGACGTATGAACGCGCAAGCATTTTCAAATATGCAGAATTCAACAAACTCGCTCTTTGTCGTTTGATGAGCAAGCTGCGCGAAGAGCAAAGCTGCTTCTGTGACACTTCTCAGATCTCAGCAAGTGATAGCTTCAACTGAACAATTCTAATTTCGTTCATTGACGAGATGAAGTGAATGCTTCAATTCTCACGAAATGACAATGAAATCAAATTCGACGAAACGAATCTTATACTACTGACTAGTGAAGTCGCGACTCTTAAGTATATCAAGATCAACAGTACAATTTCTGTTCTTGAGATCTTTGCATATAAACAAGTCATTTCATTGATTCTCGTTGTGAATAAACTAATGATCATATAGCTGTTCTAGAGACAACGATGTCAATATTCTTTATATTTTTATGAGTAAAGCTCAAGACTCATTTCTACAGCATACATGAAAGATCTTGAAGATGCATAAATTCAACATATTTCAAGAACAAAAGACAAAGATTGTTTTTCAGCTTAAAATTATTACGTGACAATTATCTAAACTTTGTTTCAATTAAGCTGAGTCATTCTTTGAGAAAAATGAGAAATTTCATATCAAGACATGTCTATTTCGTGATCTGTTACTGAATCAATGATACACTTTTGAAGATATATCTTGTGAATCTTTCAAGTTTGAAAATGACTATTACAAGACACAAATTTTGACATTTCTTGAACACATCAAATATCTTGCTTTAGATCATCACTGCTTCTTTGCATCTATTCTTGTATGAAGCAAATATGATGATGATGCTGAATTTCAAACAGCATCAGATTAATGAAATAACTTCGTCATTGTAGAATTGAAAATCAATAGTTTACATAATAGAATCAATTTTGTCATTGCTGACGAGACTCTTTCAGTAATAATTATGAAGTGAGCTCATGATCTATCAGATAATCTTTTGAGAAATAATCAACGTCGCTTTGTGATTCATCATTCAGATCTCAGCGTCAACAACATCTTCATTGATGAAGAGTTTAATATCACATGCATAATTGATTGAACATTTTATTTTACTGTACTCTTGTTCATTCTTCTTACAACGTCTGATTTATCACAGTCACGACATAAACTTGATGAATCACTTTTATCAATGTTCAAAAAAGAATTTCGACACGCACTAAAAGAGAATGTACAGCGTGAAGACATCAATGCTGAGAGTAAACTTTGTTGAATATTGAGTCGTAATCATTCAATGTGATTATTCTCTCATATTTTAACATTTAATTCAATCACAAACTATTATCTTTTCAAAGTTCTTTGAAAATCAATTGAAAATTATGATCAAGAAATGACAGAATTCTTTTGTTCAATGCAGTCATCAAAAAAGTATTCATCATTACATATCAAGCTGAAGAAAGATGATCAAACAACGCTGCAAGTGACTGAGTTGAAGCAAGAATATTTTGACAAAGATGTTAATCATGAGAATACTGCAAGCTCAAATCAATCAAGTGAGATTAATGAGAGTCAAGATAAATACAGTACGTGAATCTTTAACTTGAGAGTGAAACGATGTCTGACATTGTACAGATAACTCGTTCATGATGCAGAAGAATGATATCAAGACTGATGATGAAAATACTTTTGCTGAAATAGCAAGCATTATGTCTGAGATTAATATTGCAGACACTCAGCTCAACACATCTTGTTCAACAAAAAAGTTAAAGACACATCATTGCTTGAATTCTAATGCAATCATCAAGTCTTTTGATCATCTTTGCTCTGCAAGTCACTCATGTGCAGAATCATTCTGTTTATGAATATGTTTATACAGATGCTTTAATCTATTGAAAGATTTTCTGCAAAATATGACTGAGCATGTGTATGATATCGATGTCATATGCAGCGAAGTATACATCATGAAGAAGCTGCTTCATGAATAACGCTTCAACATTATAAGATTACGAATTGATTCTTGATTTAACAAACGAAATAATGTAAACGTCAAGATGAAATGATAAGTGAGTGAATGAGTGACAGCTCAGACAATTACGACGCAACATCTTCATGTCAGAGCTAGAAGTGACTAATTGCTAATTCACAGTCGCAAGATTAGCACTTTCATTATTCTGTTCTTCATTTATTTATTAAGAGTAAGATTTTCTACTTAAAGATGAGTTAATGCTTTGATATCAGTGTACTTGCATAAGCTTGAATACAATCGAGAAATTTTGATATCATTGTTCACTCAAATCATTCACATGTGCGATCAAGCATAAGCTACATATCGAAGCTAGAATTCTTGATCATGCTCTCATCATTTCTTCTCTGTCTGTCAACGTCATATCATCAATGCTGTTCAGTGTAAGATGCATTTGATATAACTGAGCTTTTTCAACTGATGATAAATACTTAAGTCAACGACTTGCAGAACAGCATAGTCATTGTTTATTTTTTCTCATTCTAAAATATTATTAAAGTTCAGATGATTTAAACAATCTTTCATAACTACTTTCTGTTTTAGTTACTGTTGCTTCATAAATAGTCGTTGCTTCTCATAAAAGATAAAAGTCGTAAGATCTTTACTTACGTTGATAAGTTTGCTAGTAAAAGACTTTGTCTGCTTTCGCGACTTAGCTTGAGAAGCACTTGATGTTCTTTGTCTGCGTGATGTCAAAGTGCTCGTGTCTTAATCAAAAGAATTCATCGATGAAATTGTGAATAGTTCACTCTCATTGAAATATGCTGCTTCGTCGTAGTCATGTACTCTCTTCATGTGATCACTTTGATTTCAATGTCGCAAGAAATCGTTTTCAAATACAGAATGATTGCATCTCACAAAAGTATACAAATGTGACTTTTTCTTATGATCATGCTTATCATGAATCTCTCTCTTATGTCGTAACATGCACGTCGCAGACGAGAAAAATATTGTAACACAAGAAAACTCTTTGCAGCGATAAGACTTAACATGAAAGTCTATATGTTTATTAAACATCTTAGTTAGCTGCTTTGCAATGAGAAGTCTCTTCAAATATCTTACTTGAAATGACATTTAAGCTTCTCTGATTGATGAGAATAATTCACAACGAAGCAAATATAAAAATTCTCTTCAATACAATCAGTTTGATAAAAGAAATGTTCTCATGCTGTAGTGCTTTTATCTTCGTCTATGACATATACGATTGACGTACTTTTGAAGCTAATGATAGAGTAAATATTGATACATCATGTATCATGATGAGAGAAGATAGAAGTTGTTGAGATAAAAGTAGATGAAAGATTGATGTTTTGAATTGATGTTTTTTTTAATGAGTGAAAATTCAAAGAATTTCTTGTGAATTTCAAATAATAATTGAGTGCTTTATTCAAAGAATCTCTTACAAATAGAATGATGAAAATGAATGTAGAATCGAAGAATTTCTTGCAATCTAAAATGATGATGCAAATTTGAAGAGTTTCTTGCAAATTTTTCTTACTGAATAGATTGTTTCATATCATTTATTTGTTGATAGCAAAGTAGTAAATGATGAGCATTTATCTAATGTTAAAGATCTGTTTAAAGCGAGTCAGATAGAAATGTCATTTATTCAGAAGATAAATGCTAAGAAAGAAAGAAAGTTACAGAAAAGAAGCTGACTACATATGTGTGTTTCTCAATCGACGCTAGACTCAATAGAGACTAGTCAAGATGACGAAGTGAGAATAAATCTAACAAGACTAGAAGACTGAGTCTGACAAGACTAGAATCGTGACAATCTCAAAGTTCATGTTGTCAGCAATATTCTTTATAATATTCTGCACAACTGAGTCTTTTGCTAGCTTTAGCTTTATTCATTTCTCGAGATCTTAATCGTAGCTTCATAACGTAGCTGCATTTTGTTTATTGTAAACAATGAAATCATTCTGATTCTGTTGTAAGATAGTCTGATTAATCTGTAATTTATCTGTCATGTGATTTGCTCTTCTACTCAAGACATTGATCTTTGAGTTTTCAGATTTCTTTCGATATTAAATGTTGAAGTTGTACAATTACAATTTCTTTAATCATCTAATCTGTCTTCAATTTAGAACTTTTATGATCATGAAGTATAACAGATTCTTATGATTTGTATATACTTGAATCTGATGTCTAGATTTTTTCAGATACACTCTTCATTGTTTGAAAGAGTCAACAATAGTTAGTAACTTCTTATCATGTATCTCATAGTTCAATTCAGCAACTGTAAGTTTATGACTGTAATAAGCAATAAAATGCAGACGTTTCTTATCATCTGATTGATTGATACACATCTTAATAGCTTCGTCTGACGCGTTCATCTTAAGCGTAATAGATTTTTCTGATTCAAACATGATCAGTATTGACTGAGAGATGAATAATTTCTTCAGCTTCTCAAAAGCTTCTTCTGCTTTTTCAGTTCACACAAATGATATAATCTTTTTCATAAAATTCATAAGTGACGAGATGATTCTGAAGTATTTCTTTATAAAGCATTTATAAAAGTTCGCGAATTTTAGAAAGAATTGAACTTCAATCTTTGACTTTGACGTTGATCAAGTTGTAACAGCTTTTATCTTCTTTAAGTTCATTCTTAAACTCTGAGACGTGACTATGAATCTCAAAAACTGTACACTTTGTACATGAAATTCACTTTTCTCTGACTTGATGCACAGATCAACTTTCTTCAAAGTCTGTAAAACTTTTCTAACATGTTGCACATGTTTTTTCTTCGTCTTTGAATATACTAGTATATCATTCAGATATATTATGATGAACTGATTCAAATAACGTCGTAGCACATTGTTTACAAATGTCTGAAACGTGACTGAAGCATTGATTAAATCAAACAACATGATCAAATACTTGTAATGTTCTAGTTGAGTGCAAAAGACTGTCTTTCATTCATCTTTTTTTAATTTTTATTTGATTGAATGTTTCAAGTATATCAAATTTCGTAAATCATTGTGCTTTCTGCAGTTTGTCTTGCAGTTCAAATATGAGCAATAGCGAGTAGCTGTTTTTAATCATGATTTTATTCAATGCTTTGTGATTAACACATAGTTTTAAACTTTTATTCAATTTCAAAATAAACAAAATTAAATATTTTGTTGATGATTGCAATTCTTTAATGAATTCTTTTCACATGTTCTTCTTCAGATATTGTCGTAAAGCGTCAAGCTTTTCTGTTGACAATGAATAAATGAACTGTTTCGTGAGTTTCTTATCATCTATGAGCTTGATCTCATAATCTCATGATTGATGTTTAAGTAGTGTCTCTTGATCACTTTCTTTCTCAAACAGAATTTTATATTTCTGATATTTTTTAGAAATTTTAATGATAGCAAGATTACTTTTAATCTTTCTGCTTCATAACATCTGTGCATCTGAGCTGTTCTTCAGCTTGCTGTGCATATTATTTGCTGTCATCGCGAAGATTTTTACACTCTCTGATGACTTCAATATCAAGTGCAATCGCGTTGTTTCTGTATGAAGAAAAGTAATTATCTCATTGACTCAATCTATCATTGAATTGATCATACAAAGTCATGATATGTCTAGAACTATATTGCTGTCTGACTGCTTCATAACGTCTAAACGCAACTTTTTTCGATGATGTTCAAGTTTCAAATGAATGAGTTAAGTCTCTTGATTTATTAATTCATTGTTTTACTTCATGAGTGTTTCATCAAAGTTTTGCAAATTGTAAGATTCTTTCTTCTTCTGCATAAATATTTGCGCTTTTCTAGCAAATTCTGATAACATGTAGTTCTTCATACAGTTATTGTCAATGAATAAATGTGCTGTATGATTGTTGATCTTGATTCAAACTCATAATTACATCAAGTTGCTTGTGAAAATAAATATGCTTTTGATTTTCGATTCTTAACTAGACTTCTTCAATGATTCATTGATCAAAGAGTCTTCTAGTTTTTTGAATTAAAAGCTTACTTCTCAAGTACTTGTTTTATGTACTGAAATCAATTTAAATTGACTTTCTTCTGTGAATATTTCTTTGAATCACATAAGTCAAATCTTTTTCTGATGACTTTTATCATTTGTTTAAGTTCTCTGAATATATGATTTTCATCAAAAAGTACATATTTTTCTTGCTTAATAAACTTGACTTTTGTGAATAACTTCTTCATGATTATATCATGATATTAAATGCTTTTATGCAATGCGATTGATTCATCTTGAACTAAGTTATAAATAATCTGATGTATTTCATTCTTGATCTGTTGCATGCACTGTGAAAAATCTTTCTCTTTTTGTTTAAAGAAAGTGTACAATTTGTTGTACATGCTTATAAAACTCGCTTGATTTGTAAGCTTTCTAAGATCTTTCTTTACTTCAAGATAATTTTCTTCTTGTTTGAGAGCATCTTCTGCTGCGATAGTGAATGCTCATAGAATTTCGCTAAGTCAATTTTCTTCTTCAACTACTTGATGAATAACTTCTTTAATGCTGTTCAATCTGTTTAAGTTATATGCTTCGCTGTCGAGAATCTTTGATTTCATGATCATAGTGAACGAACTTTTGTTACTTTTCTCATCATGCACTTTCAATTGACGATGAGTTGCTGTGTAGAAATAATTCTTTCGTGAGAGTTTTAAATATCATTCAAAATCTTTCTTATTGCTCAGATGAGTGCAACAGTTATCTTTGTAACATGCTGTTTACAACAACGCTTAATGCTTGTCTTTCTGATCTTTTTTCATTACTGCAAAAGATCTGTCTTATTTATCATAAAACTTTGACTTGTTCTTGTACTTGTTCTAAGTACAATCTTTGAAGAAATGATTTAGCTTTTTGCATGTGTAACATGTCTTGCTCTGCTGAGCTGTTTTATCGCGAGCATTCATTAATATCTTTCAAGTAGCGTTTAACTTCATAGACTGAGAATCATAATAAAGTTGCTTCTTCTTTTCTTTGCTTCATGCAATTGAGATATAAGCGATCTTGTTCTGCTTTTCAAGTCTTCGCTTGTACTGTTGATTATTCAGCACGATTTTCTTGCTAATCATAGCATGCAAAGTCACAAGTTTATTCATATGAGCTATCTCATTCTTTATCACATTCTTCAGTTCTTTATAAAACTGTGTTGTAAGAGTCAAGTCATTTCATTCAATCTTTGTTATGATTGACTGAAATGCAACGATGTACTTGAATGTTGATTCTGATTGCTTAATATCATACAGCTGTTGTTTGATAATTCATTTTGCATTTATGTCTTCATATATTCTTCATATTACTTGCTCAAAGTTAGAGAAGTCTTTAAAGACTCTGTTAGTCTCATTTTCTCAATCTTTTGACTTATTCTTCAAGTGATTCTTGTCACTTGATGAACTTAGTTTCTTGTGTGCTTTGACATAAACATTCAGAGTAAAGATGTCATTTTTGATGTGAGCATTGAACTCACTTTCAAATGCAATTTTTCATTGTTCTCAATCAGAACTAGCTTTGACTTATTTCACTGTTTGTGAAGTATTCAATTCAATTTGAACTTGATTTGCTTTATTGACAAAGTCTTGATTATGATCTCTGACTTAAAGATTATTTAGTGTTCTGTAGTCAACAGATTCAGCGATAACTCATTTAAGATGTTCACTTGAAGCATCAGATGCATCAGAATCGCTTGAGCTATCTGACTTACTTGATTCTAGTTTTATTGATTTGTTTCTACTAACTTTCTGTGAGATGACTGATGTTCTTGTTTGATGATCATCGATAATTTTCGTGATCTTCGTATTTTCAATGATTTTTATCAAAGAAGATGAATCATTGATTTGATCATTGAAGTCTAGTATTAAAAGATCTTCTTCATATCTCTCAACTTTGATGACTATCTCGTCTCATTAAACATGACTAGATATTAGTACGTTTTTTTCATTTCACAAGCGAAACTGATTGACTTTCTTGTAATTCAAGAACTGACATTTTAAGCTCTTGTCATTGAGCTTTCGATGAGTTCTCTTCACATGATAATAAACTATGCATTCAAACGTATGTAGATAGCTAAGATCAGACTTCTTGTCATGTCATGTTTTATAAAGAGTTATTTTGTTCAACGCAGTGATAGAACTTTTGTTCTTCAAATAGATGACAGTCATTATTGCTTCATTTCATCGTTGTATTGACATTTTGATGCTAGTTAGTATAGCGCGAGTTTGTTCAAAAAGAGTGTGAAAACATCGCTCTGCAACTTCATTTTGACTCAAGTTATATGATGTCATTAACTCTCATTTGATCTCATGCTCTTTAAGCAATTCAATGATTTGATGATCAGCATACTCATCTTTATTATCTAAATGCAATCAATGAATTGAAGTGTTTCAAGTCTTCATCAATTTCAGATAGTTTCAAAGTTCATCTTTTAGATTGAACTTTCGTTTCAGTAGATATGTGATTGTATATTGACTGTAGTCATCAATGAAAGTAGCTACATATCTGAATTCTTCATTGATCTGAGATATTTTATCATCATTGATGAAATTTGTATGTACTAGCTCATCTACTTTGATGATTCTGATGTGAGATTTTCGACTTGAAACTCAATTTTGCTTGTCTATTGTTAGAGATTAATCTAAAGCGAGTCATAAAGATGTAATATAACTAATAAATAAATGCTAAGAAAGAAAAGTATGTACAGATAAGAACTTGAGTTTTTATATGTGTTTTTCTCAACTTTGTGCTAGGCTCGAAAGAGTTGACGTCTTACACATATGATGCAGAATTTCAATGACATCACTACTAGCTTGAATGCTCACTAGGCTTGATTAGAATGAAACTCAGGTTAAAGCTAGAAAGAATAGACGAAGACTAGAATCGTAACATTATCTTCTCTTCTTAACTATTCATGTTCGCATAAATGTTTTTTCTAGCGCGCTTTTCTTAAATATTTAATATGAAATTCATCAATCATCTCTTGAGCGTTCATAAACTTGTCGTCGTCAGCATTATATCAGTTGAGATCGTTGTCATAGTCGTTTCATTTAACTCTATATTGAAGTCATCTTCTATAGCGTTGAAAGTTCAGTATATCATCGATTTTTCATTCGTCTTCATCGTTTATTACTATTGATCTCGAAGATTTATTCTTTTGATCAGACAGAGAATCATCAACGGCAGAATGAAGAAGCTCTGAATGAAATACATCATGTATATGCATAGTTTCTGATAGTTTAAATTTATAAAATGAGTCAACAGAATTAGTGATCTGAAATGAATTGAGCATCTTGTCATTCAATTTTTTGAAAGATCTCGCTCTAATGATGTTTCGTTTGTTCAGAAACATCTTTGATTCAATTTCGTAATTGATCTTCTTTCTATGCTTGTTAGTCTGATTCATTATTTGCTCTCGTGTTTTGATCAGAGCTTCGCGAGCGAAGATCAGTGTCTTATTCATGTGATTAAATATATCTTCGACTCGAGCGATCTGCAGACGTTCGCGAATGCTTTCATACTTGATGATGTCAGAGTCGAAGCTCATACGAGAGTGAAAGCTCTTGTTCATGAAGAAGAGAATCAAGAAGATGACTGAAGACAAGACGTTATTGTCAACAGACTTAATCATGAGTAGTCACTTGAATCAGTTGTTTTGCATGTATGAACAGAAGAAACGAAGATATCGCTCGACATTCTGATTGACTCGTTCGCTTTGATCGTTGATCTGAGAGTGATAGATGATGAACAATCGAAGAGAAATGCTCAGTCGTTTGCAAAGAAACTTTCAAAGAATGAAGATGAACTGAGAATCTCGATTGAATACAATGAAGCTTGATAAATCGTGAGTTCAATATACTCATTGAAGCAACATTTCAGCTGTCTTTTCGACTGTGATATCTTTATCATTAGTAATGCAAGAAATATAATGTCTTTCTTTCAACAATCTGCAGATGACAGTCAGAATAGCGTTGTAGTCGTACGAATCAGATAAATTGATAATGAAGTTCATAACTATGTTTTGCCATCGCTGTTCAGATATAAATAGAGATTGAAGCAAGTCGTTTAATTTATCTCTTAATGTCTTTGAACGTTGACATATGTAGCAGTTTCAAATATATCGATCTATCGTTTTTCGCATAGAAGATTAATAGTAATTTCGCTTTATGATCTTCACTGTTCTAAGAATTTCAGAATGATCAATCGACGACTGATCATGTACTTCACGAATCAAATTCATTTGTAGAAGTTCATTGAACGAAACTCATAGCTGACTATCATGAAACAAGATTTTATTCTGAGTTCAACAATTCTTCAATTTGATATCTTCATATTGTGCTTCGTCTCTTGCTATTGCTTCGCGAAGTAGTGTACAATTCTCGTCGATTTCATTCACGTCAAGAACTTGTCTATAGATTGATTGATCATTATTCTTCTTTAGATCAGTGATTTTCATTTGATTCAATGTCAGAATAGTAGTTCTTTGATATTAAACGCGTTTATCGTTGAGATCTCTAGGCACGAAGTCAGCTTGACGAGTTAATGCATTGATCTTAATGTTCTGTTTGTCAGATCAATACATTATCTTGAAGTTGAAGTCAGCTAACTTCTGAATTCAGCGCATCTGTCGTCGACTCAACTTCTTGTCTTTCATCAATGAGATGAGCGCTTGATGATTGATGAACATCTTGATAGAAATGTTAATCAGCTTCAGTTCAAGTCATCAGTGTTCAAAAGCTTGAATTATGATCAGCAGTTTCTTATCATATATCTCGTAGTTGCATTCAGCAGAAAACATGTTCTTGCTATAGAAGACAATTGAATGTAGAACATTTTCGTCATTATATTGAGACAGAACTTCATCGTTGACGTAGTTGAATGAGTTAATTTCAAGAATGAAATCGCAAGTCTGATCAAAGTGACGAAGTATAAAAGTCTCAGTCATACATCTCTTCATGTGATTGAATGCAGTTTGACAGACTTTGTTTCATTCAAATATGATCTTCTTTTGAGTGAGTTGAATCATTGAACGAACAATCTTCGAAAAGTTCTTGATAAAGCGTCGATAGAAGTTGCAGAAGTCAATGAATGACTGAATCTGAGTGAGATTATTGAGAATAAATCAATTCACTACTGCTTGTATCTTTCGTGAATTCATCTTAAGTCTCTCGATTGACATCAAAAGTTCTAAAAAGATGGTTTTCTAAACATGAAACTTGCATTTATTGATGTCTATCTGTAAATCAGCTTCTTGTAGTCTATTCAAGATTAATTGTACATGTCGCTTGAGTTTCTTCAAGATCTTGCTGTAAATGATAATGTCATCTAGATAAATCTGACAAAACTGATGAAGATATTCAAACAGCACATCGTTCATATAGTATTGATAAAACGTTGATTCGTTGATTAATTCAAAGAGCATTACATGATATTTGTATGAGTCGAAGAAGATGATAAAGATAGTCAAATCTTCGCTATCTGAATGCATTCGCAGTTTATTGAACGTGACAATGATGTTCAATTGAGTCAGATATTTGCTTTCTTGTATACGAGCGAAAGTCTCGTCTATCAAGAAGAAAGAGTAGCGATCTCGTTTGATCAAAGCATTGAGCTTTCTGTAGTCGACGCAGAAACGCAGACTTTCGTCTTTCTTTTCAGCGAACAAGATGAGCGAGACGTATGATACGAAGCTGAAGAAAATGAACTCTTTGTTCAGATGTTCAATCAGATACTTCTTTATCTTCTGAAGCTTGTGATCAAACATCTGATATAATCTGCTTCGCAAAGACATTTTCTCGTTGATCAACTCAATCTTGTGATCGTAGATATGATGAGATGATAGCTGATTGATCATTGCTCGATCGAAGACATCTAAATAGTCATGATATTCAGAGAAAAGCTTAATCTTGACTTGCTCGAGAATCTTGACGTGTGAAAGCTCATGTAGATTCACTTCTTCAAGCTTATTCTCAGCTGTAGTTATGAGTCGATCGATTTTCAAGACAATAACAGCAAAGATCTTGACGTCTGAACGTTTGACTAACATTCTATATGTCGCTGTCTCTATCATTGCTATGTTCGTTGAACTGAAAGCTGATTTCAGACTGAACGTTGATTTAAAATTGACGCTAAGCGAAACTGCTTTGAGCGATTTTGACTGTTTGATCAATTTAACGAACTTCTCTTTTGACTGATCAAAAGAGAGTGATTTCTGACTGAGTTGAAAGATAACGAAAGTGAACAATCTTCTCAGTATATGAGTAAAAGTCAAGCTCTTCTGTTTCGTGATTGTTCTATGACTTGAGAGTAGAACAATCAATTTCTGACTGAGAATGAAATTCGAAAATCGAAGAAAGTCGATTTGCATATCAATTACTAGATTGATTTTGTTCATTCACGTTTTTTCAAGAATCATTTGATGTTGATCTAATCGAGTGATCAACATAGAAGCTGTGTTAATCGTATGATCTTGAACAGTCAGATTCAAATAAATAGCATGAATAATGAGTTTCTTAGCATAATGATCATCGAATTCTCGTGTTGACTTCGCTTTGATCAAAGTCAGAAACTTGATTTGCAACTGATCACAAACAATCTGCGCAATCACTTCATTAATGAACGAATAGTCAGCAGCTTCGATGTTAATCAATGACTTTAATGAGTAACTAATTTTATTGCTAGAAAGTACACATTCAGTAGTCAAAGATTCAGAAGCAAAAGAGTCATCTGACATGCTCATCGTTGAAGAAATTAACATCTCTTTCATCACGTCTTTGATGAAAGTCTCTAGTTTTTTGCCTCGTTATTCTCGAAAGACATTTTCTCATTCTCTTTATTCTTCGAAATGATGATTTCATGTAGACGAAGAATGAATGCATAAGATGCAAAAGTATTGATCTTGTTCTGAGAACAGTTCTTGAATAAGTGATCTGAGATCTTGCAAATATAGCAAACGATAGACGATCTGACTGACTCAGATGTAGAAAAGATAGTTGACTTGATATATTCAATTATTGAAGTCATCACTGCTGACAGAGAATTAGCGCGCTTTTCAGATGTGACGATGACTTTGACAATAATCATGCAACGTTCGCTTCGAAGCTGATAATTGACTCGCTGTCTATTATTCACACTCTGAAGAAAGCTCTTGAGATGATGTAAAGTAAAATCTTTCAAGCAAATTAATAAAGCGTCTTGCAAGCGATTGTTGATTTTATTCTGAAGATCATTCATCAATGTGCAATTCTCGTAGTCTAGATAGCTGAATAGCTTCATGAATTCAAAGTAGAAGACGTTGAAAGACTTGTTCAACTGTCTCAAAGTGTTGTACTTGCAGCGACACTTTTGATTCTTATTCTGATCATCGTAAATTGACTTCAGATGCTTGAATAGCTTGTAGATTAAGATGTATGAGTGAGATGCATCATGACGACGTCAAGCGAAGATTTGTTTCGCTGCGTCATCTTCTAGCCTAGATATTACGTAGACAATACAGATATTTTCAGTATGAAAGTGATCTGCATTTGCTTCAAGCTTGTCATCAATCTTGACTCTTCAGCTATCTCATGTTGATTCAACTTCTTCATTGATGAAGATAAATGAGTTCAAAAACTTGTAGAACTTGTGATGATTGTTGTCAAATAAAGTGAATGACTCTCGTTGAGTACGATTCTCGATAGAAGCTTGAGACTTCGTAGACTATCAAAGTCAAGACTGATTCGCTGAACGTTGTTTCTTTTTGAGACTCAATACTTTCTCTTGTAGTTTGATGATAGTCTCTTCTTGAGTGTCTATTGTCGTTTGATTAATCTCTAGCTCATCAAGTCTCTTAATGTGATCGACTTGTAGATCGATTCATTGCTCATTGAGTTTCAAAGTCATGTCTCGTTGATCTCTTAACTCATCTAACATCTTGATGATCTCATTCAACTGATCAAGAACTCACTGACGTAGTTGTTCTTCAATCTTGATGTTTCATAAAATCGCGACATTCTGAGATTCAGCTGAGACATTGAAAGAAAGAAGAAAAACTCGTCTATTTGCAATGCTTCTAAGCAGATGAGTCGTTCGTGACTCGACTGATTCAGAGTTGTGTGTCATTGTGAGAAAGATAAAGATAGATAGATAGATTTGATTGTGATAAATTTAAGTAAATTTGAATGTGTGTTTTGATGAAAGTAATTCAAAGAATCTCTTGCGAATTTTCTGAATAGAAGTAGGTTATTTCGTATCATCTACACGTTGATAGCAAAGTAGTTGATTAGAATTTATCTACTGTTAGAGATCGATCTAGAGCGAGTCATAGAGATGTAATATAACTAATAGATAAATGCTAAGAAAGAAAAGTATGTACAGATAAGAACTTAAGTTCTTATATGTGTTCTTCTCAGCTCTGTGCTAGGCTCGAAAGGGTTGACATCTTACACATATGATGCAAAGTTTCAATGACATCACTACTAGCTTAAATGCTTACTAGACTCGATTAGAATAAAACTCAGATTAAAGCTAGAAAGAATAAACGAAGGCTAGAATCATAACATCTATGATATAAGTCTCACATATCAATTCTGAGAATTCTTCGTCTTCTAGACTATTTGCAGAATTCACATCAATGTCAATGCTCATGTTGACTAGATGCTTGACATCTGTCATATTCAGATGAGCTAATCATTTATATCATTGACATCATGACGTCTTGATTGATTCTGAACTGCTTGTCAGATTGACTCAAGAATTTGAGAGATTGATTAATGTATTCATGAAATATGCTTTCTCATTGTTTTTTGAGTCAATGAGAACGACGACATTTCTAAAATTCATGAAACGAAATTCATTATTCTTTATACTACACATATACTCTTTGACTTTCATCTGATCAATTAACATCAAATTATAGTGTAGTTCTAAACAGTAATAAACATTGATTAGACGAATTTTAATTGATTAATTGTTTAGCAAAATGTCAATCATAATCAAACTTTTTTCAATGATGAGTACTGTCTCATTATTTGCAGTAACAATGCTGTTATCAATGATCTTTCAATATGACTGTTCATTGAACAAGCTTATGTCATAACAGATATGATTCTCAGCTTTGATGTCTATTCATCAGACATTTGTGTGACTGTCAGCTCAATAGATGATGAAGATCTTTATTGTTCTGACTATTTTGACTTCAAAGCTTTTCTGAAAGTCATTTTCTTTGATCAGATTCTTTCTTTTCTGAAGAGACTTTCATTCATATAAATGAAGCTTCGAATGTAGAAGTCAGCAGCTCTGTTTGCTGTGATTTTCTTGCTCACAATGAACGCATTTTTTTGATTTTCTTTGAAATTCGCTGTTGTTTTCGAATTTTCGCTTCTTGTCATCAAACTGAGCTATCATACTTTTGAAGCTGAAGTTCTTCTCTGAATTTGATCGCTTGTCATAATCGACTAAAATGATAGTCATATCATTGATTAATAGATTGAATTTGTTAATCTTAATGCTTTGTATCAGATCAAAGATGTATGATTCTAGACTTTCATTAAGATCTAAAAGAAAGAAATTGCTCAACATTCAAGATTGAATTGTTTTTTCAATGTTTAAGCACTTGACAACAACTTACTTAAGTGAGTTCACATAGTTTTGAATGAATTTGAAATTTGATTACTTTGTTTGAATCAGTTTCTTGATTGTCAGAAATAGAATGATCAAATTTGACTAAATCTGTCATCAAGTTAGAATTGAGTTGAGTTGAGAAAGATCAATTTAACTCAAGTCTGAGTTTGAGTTGAGATTGAGTTAATCTCTCTTAACTCGAGCTCAACTCAGAATCGAGTTGAGTTGCTTGAACTCAATTTTTGTTACCAAATATAATATACTATGTACTAAAAATAGTATACTTTTTCTCTTTTTTTTCAATTTTTTTTTTGCAATCAATTTTGCAATCAATTTGATAGAGAATTTGATAGAAAGGTTGGTGAGAAATATGATAGAAAATATAGTGAGAAATATGATGAAAATATGATGAGAAATATGATAGAGAGTGTAGTAAAGAATATGATAGAAAATATAATAAGAAACATAGTGAGAAATATGATGAGAATATGATAGAAAATATGATAGAAAATTTGATAGAGAGTTTGATCACTTTGATAGAAAATTTGATAGAAAATTTGATAGAAAGTAAGTTTGCAATCAAGTTCAAGTCAACTCATTGAATTGACTGAGTTGAATCGAGAGTCTGACTCAACTCAATTGAATTGAGTTGACTTTCTTCAACTCAACTCAACACTGAAACTCAATTTGAATTGAGTTAAGCAACTTAAACTTGACGACAGATCTAATCATTTATGTGTATTTTCTGAATCTCATAGATTTGAATTCTGACTATTATCTCGTTGTTTTATTATATTTTGACTGTCGCTTCATGCATAGTGTGATCATGATCTCAATGCTCTCTTTTATTAACGCATGCACGTCAACTAAACTTGAATTCTTATGATGACAATTGTGATGAGAATTAAGATTTGCTCAATTTGAAGTTTTCTTCTGTAGATGATGCTCAATAGTAGAAGCAGATAATGAGCAGAAGATAGTATCAAATAGTAGAAGTAAATAATGAACAGAAAAGCAATGCTTCTTTTGTTTGTTGTGACTAGCGTGATGATGATGATCATCAATATTCATGTTTATTTATTGTGAAGTAGTGAATTTTTATCAACTCATCTCTTTTATCTTTTGTCTGATTTTCTTTCTTCTTCAACTTTCATTCTTACATTCAGTCTTCATTTCATTATCTTACTCAATTTTCTACTCATTCTGTAGAGTAGTTCTGTACAATTTCATTGAGTATCATGACAGTAGTGAGTATAAATCAGATTCTTGATTTGATGTGCAATGAGCTGATCATTTTGCATCTGAAGATAAGAAAGAAAGAAGATTATTAAAGTGTCTCATCATTCTTGTTTCTTCGATTTAGAAATGTACTCATCTTTCATTTATACACTTCATTTGCTGTTGATTCTGTTGTCTCTGATCTGATTGCTTTGTCTGTCACTGATGATTCTTTTTGCGCATCTTTCGTCATCTTTATTATGCTCGTCTGCATGAAGAATTTATCTTCTTCAGTTCAGCATTATAAGATCGCTATTAATGTATATTGCAAGAATGTTTCAGTAAAAAGATGCAAGAAATGCGTTGAAAGAGATGTTAAATGCGTTAAGATTAAATTTTCTATTGAAAAGAACTCAAAGAAATGCGCTTTATGCGCAGTATTTGAAGCAAATTATCAATATGAGTTGTAAGTATAATTTTCAGTAGCTTTCAAGATGTGAAAATTAAATGATTAATTAATGCTTTTTAAAGCACTTAAGAGTGACTTGATGCTCATTTCTGTCAGCTCTGCTCTTTCTTCGTCTGACTTAAGCACTTCTCTGTCTTACTCAAATTCTTCTCATGTTGAGATTACATCTGATCTTGAGTTTGATCTCGTCAGTTCTGTCTCTTCATCACTTCGTTCAAGCTCTTTTTCTTCTTGATCTTATGTAAGTCTTTCTTCATTCTTTATTGCATCTGATTCTGAGTCTGTGATTGAGAAGATGATGATCATCTCTCGTGATCTCTCTCTTGATTCAGCTCAGAGTCAGATGTTTCTTGAATTTGAAGAGTATATTGAAAAGAAGTTACGTTTTCTCGTTCTTGATATCAAGATAAACAGAAATAACATCAGCGAAATGAATAGACTGATCATTGAGTTGAGTTTCGAGTTGACATTTTGAATTCAACTTGATTCAAAGTCAAGTTGCTCACATTTTCAACTCAATCTGAGTCGAATTGCTCATATTTTCAACTTGACGTAACTAAATTCAACTGAAAATTGAATCAACTCGACTTGACTCGTCAAGAACTTGAGCTTGACATCAAAAGAACTAAATATAGAAATTTTTTCGATTTTTTGCTTTTGCATTATCTTTTTGATAGAAGTCATGAAGAAAAGTCATGATAGAAAAGTCATGATAAAAGAGTCATGAAGAAAAGTCATGAAGAAAAGTCATGAAGAAAAGTCATGATAGAAAGTCATGACGAAAAAGCATAAAGACTGTTTGATAGAAAGATTTGATAGAAAGTCATGACGAGAAACATAAAGAGAAACATGAAGAAAAACATGACGAGAAACATGATGAGAAAACATGAAGATCGTTTGACTTTGATAGAGAATCATGACGGAAAAACATGATAGAAAGTCATGAAGAAAAATCATGTAGACTGTTCAATCAAGCTATTTACATCTATTTAATATTTTGTCAAGTTGAATCAAGTTTTTGAGTTGAATTGTTGAATCAAGCTTCTTAATTCGACTCAAGTGCTTGAATTCAACTTCTCAATTCAACTTGACACTTTTTCAAAAAAAATTCAACTCAACTTAACACTTTTCAAGTCAAGTACTTGACTTGAACTTGAATACTCAATTTGACGCAATCAGTCTAAAAATGAAGAAGAATGTTGAAGATGCAACTATCAATTGCAAAGAGATGCAAATGCAAATGAAAGCACAAGAAATTCAAATCAATGATCTGCTGTGTTGAATTATAAAACGAAATAAAATCATTAAAGATCTGTGAAAGTAAATTGAGAACTATGACAATCTTTGATTCATCTTGATCACTCAGACTCAGAGTGCTCTGACTTTTCTGTTGAGATTGTGCCTAGAATCTAATCACACTGCAGCGAGATAGTGCGTAGCTGAATAGAATGTTTGATCAATAGAGGTAGCTATAACTAGAAAACTAAGAATACAGAAGAAAGAAGACAGTTTCGAGCTGTATTTATAGTAAAGCGAACAAAGAGACGAAGTAGTTGATTTGCTAAAGCTCGAATAAATGAAATGTTTCAGCATATTTCAATTTGAAACATCGCTGTTTCTTGTTTACATATTGAAATCTCTAGAGTCTATTGACTAGACTTTATTCAATGTTGACACGCTTTGTAACATTTTCTTGCAATGCATTCGAAAGATCAGAATGCATCTGTCATAATTGAAACATGCTTTTCTGTGATGTTACTTCGTTCTTGTTCTCTTCACTCTCTTATGTTTCTCTGCTCTCGCTCTCATCTGATTTGTTTCTGTCGATGATTTCTTCTCTCATCTCATCTTCAACATCAATTATATAATCTATCATCAAAGAGATGAAGAACACTTTGTTCTCATCTGATTCATTCTCATCAATGACTTCTTCTCTTTTCTCATCTTTGATGTTGATCACGTAATTTATCATTGAAGAGATAAAGAATGCAGTGAGCTTTGATATGAGCTTCTTATTTCATTCATTCTGTCAATATGATAGCTTGTGCATGTTTTGTGCTATCTGACTAATAGTTGCAAGAGTTTACTTTTATCAACTCTTGAATTTTCAAGAAAGTGAAAGTTGAATGATATACATATTGTATGAAACTTGTAAGTTATTCATGTATCAATTTCTGCATCTGCTAACAACTTTTTTAGACTGTTGATTCGAGTATTAACGAGAATGATTGAGCAAGAAAGTCTTATTTTTCTTTTCTTTTTTTCTTTCTAATGATAGCTAAATAACTATTAATCTTTTTACTTCGTTTTATGCATACTTGTGATCTTTCATAACAATGTTAACAACTTACTTTCAAGCTTAATGAGATGTTTGCAATGAAAGAATCTTAATAGAATCTTGCAATTGTCAAAATAGTTTAATGATTTTCAAATATTTTCTGAAGCTTCAAAGTTCTTTCAGCTAAGCAGATATTGCAACTGATCATTCTGTATGCAACTATTCAGTATGTCATTGATCTCTCAGCTATCATGTATCTTTTTCTTCAGATCAAGATCTTTCACAAGCGACTCATTCAATTTTTTCTCTCTTGAGCAGAAAGATTTCAGCAAGCTGACATTGAATATTGAGTGTATGTGCATCTTTGAAGACAGTTTCAAACGATAGACTTGTCTGCTCAGATGCTTCAGAATTTTATACAATTCATATTTTTTAACTTTAAGTTTCTTAAAAGACTTCTTGATTTGAATATTCTTGACATTCAATCACATCAACTGATTGATGAAATACATTTTAACAAAGTCTTTTTTATCATGTTGAATCATGTAATCAACGTTTGTCTCTGTGAGTTTGTAGCGAAGATTCTCATGCAGTCTTTTTATTCTCATTGTGTAGTTTGTGATTAACTCTGATTTCTTTAAATGACTTTTCATGTTGAACTTCATTCTTGAATGTCTTTCTGTGATTGCAAAAAATGATGTTATCAATGTTGCAATGTAAACGCTGTTATTGTAGAAGAACTCAATCATTACAAGAAGATGAACTCAATCATTTTGAACATCATTACAATACACTTGAAGATAAGTCTTGAGAGTTTGATTCTGTCTTTTGATTTAATCATCAATGCAAAAATGAAATGCAATGCTAAGTTTTTACTTGATCAGAAGATGATAGCACAGCAATGTTTAAAAGTATGATGTAAATACAAAATCTCTGTCAAAGACTATATTATCAGAAGTCTCGTAATATCAAACTACTTTGTCAAGAAAGAGATTGATCACATTGAAAGCAATCATTGTTTTTCAAGTAGAAATGTAGTGCATCATCTTGAAAAGATAATCAACTACAATTATAATGCTGTTGTAGAAGATGTCTGAGATGCTTATGCTGTCAGAAAGATCGATGATGAAGTTTATGATGATGCTTTTTCATATTCTTCAAGAAATGAGTAAACTATTCAGAAGTTTTCAGATTCTGTGACGTAGTGTCTTAAATTGCTGACATGATTTACAAATTCTGCAGTATTTCTTAATGTTCTTATTTGTGAATGATCAGTTGAAGATTCATTGAACAAGCTTTAAACATTGTTGAGAATTGAAATGTTCTGCAAGAGAGCTGTTATGATATCATTTCATAATCTCTGCTCTAAATTCATTTTGTGCAAAGATATACATGCATTCTTGAAATATCATGATGTCGTCTGTGATTTTCTTTGATCAGTTGATCATGAAGACGCTGAAGTCAATTTTAATATCACGCATGCTTAAGTTTCTCTTTTCATTAATTCTTATACTGTGATGACAAGATGATTCATTTTCTGCTGTTTGCAGATCAGTTGAGTTAAACTCTCAAAAGAGTAGTTTGCAAAGTTAATAAAGTTCAAAGTCAGAACATCATTTCATATCAATGAATTGAAGCATTTATGAATTCTTGTAAACTTCAAGACTGCATCATCTGTCTCATTTGAATTATTTTGAATTGCAATGAAACAACTTTCTGATGAATTCACTTTCTTTATCATGAATAAAGCTTTCTTCATTTCTTCAGCAGAATGATGCATAGTTGAATCTCTGTTCTGACTCATGATCAAACATTCACTTTTCTCAGCAGAATGATGCATGATTAAAACTTTGCTCTGATTCATGATCAAACATTCGCTTTTTTTAACAGAATGATACATAGTTGAATCTCTGCTCTGATTTATGATCAAACATTCATTCTTCTTGACAGAATGATGCATAGTCAAAATTCTGTTCTGATTCATGATCAAACATTTGCTTTTCTTGACAGAATGATGCATAGTTGAAACTCTAACTTGACTCATGATCAAACATTCATTCTTCTCAACAAAATGATGCATAGTCAAAACTTTGCTTTGATTCATGATTAAACATTCGCTTTCATCAGCAAAACAACACATAGTTGAACTTTCGCTCTAACTTATGATCAAACATTTGCTCTCTTTAGCAAAACAACATGTGATCAAATCTTTGCTTTGACTCATGATCAAACATTCACTTTTTTTTCTTTTCTTCATTAAATGCATGCAGTCTATGACTATAATACTGTTTAGACGCTGTGCATATGTTAGATTACATGTATCTTGATCAAAGTCACTGCTTTATATCTTCTCATTGATCAATCACATCGATAGTTTGCGCAAACAAATGCTTTCAATCAAATAACTTCTTTCTCTTATGCTCTCATTTTCTCACTTCTTCATGTTTTTCTCACTTTACTCTTTCATTTTCAATAGTCATTTTCTTGTTGCAATTCAAGTATTTTTCAAATACTTTAACGTTGCAATTCTATCAATCTTGATGATGAACAATGTTAATATGATGTTTGTGTTTTTGAGCTGAGTTTTTTCCTTAAGCTTTCTCTGTTCTGCTATGTAATGTTTGCAGTTCAGTAGTAAGTGCTTTGACGTTTGTCTCATCTTGCATATTTCATAGCATTTGTTCAAATTATTCTTTGATAATCGATGCAAATAGCTTTTGAAATAGTCATGTTTCATTTTTAGCTGTATAAACATTGAAAACGTCAGTCTGTTTATTTTTCGAAGCTTCTTTAGTGATTTGTAACTCAGATTCACTCTTGCTGTGTGCTTCTGATACTGATTTTCTTTTTTGATGCTGTCATTTCATGTAATTAGTCATTGTTTTTTTGTCTCTTTGTCTATTTGCTTTTTGATAAAGCTCATGATTGTTCTTTTCCTGATGTCAATTATTGATCTTTTTCATGTCACGTCTTTGATCAATTGATTCACTGCTTTGTTTTCAATAATGTCTTTGCAACTCAATACTCACTGTATGCAAATATGACATTAATTTTGTTGCAGATTGATCAGATTTTGTCGTATGTTATTGAATAACTTCAAGTTGACATTGCTCTTTGCTTTTAATCTTCGCAGCGTCATTTGACTGTCTGTGTACACTCAAATTTCGCTGTCTTTAGATGCTTCTTCGCTGTATATCGCGATTGCATTGTCGATAGCTTGTAATTTCGCTTTCGTTATGATTATTTCGTCGATCACGCTTGTCATCTTGCTGCATTTAACAGGCTCGTGCGTGAATATCATCATGATTTCGATTTCTGTTTTGAGCTCTGCTATCTTTTTTCGAGTTTGCGATGCGTTGATGTACATCACTATGTTTTTCGTCTTTTTGACTATTGTTTTCAGTTCTCTATAATGTGTATTTATCATTTCACACGTTTTATCTCTTGCGAATTCGATTTGCATCTTTGTCAGATATTCAATTTTCTGATCTCATGATTTCTTGAAGTGAGAAATTTCAATTTCTTTTATTGAATTCAATGTTTTTTGCACTTTGTTCAATATTCAATATATTTGCGTGAGTCTGTCTTTGCACTTCTTAACTTTTTGAGATAAATTCGTCTTTATCTCATTTCAGTTCAGATATTTCGATGCATTCAGATCTAGGTTCAATTCAATAGAGTATTGAGATGAGTATGAAATAAACGTTCTTTTTCTGATAGAATGTTTTTTCAATAACTTAACTATTCAAATTGCATAGTTCTTGCACTTTTGATTTAATTGCATCTTCATTGACGAGATTTCAACTTCTATTTGCATAGCATCTATTGATGATGTTTGAAACGCACTTAGAATTTTTCGTAGTGCAGCGTTTTGCAGTTTGCGAAATTTGACTAAGTAGCTTTTTTGATTATTTCATCATATTTCGACGTCATAATCACTAATAGACGTGATGCATGTCAAGTATAACTGCTTTTCTGATTTGACATTTAGTTCTCACTCGCTATTTATTAATCTAAACAACGAGTGTAACGTTCTTGTGACTGTCGCGATTTTCGTTTGCATATGAACTTTGAAGTTGAGCTTTCGATTCAGTCAAACTTCTAGTCATTATACACATGTCTTTGATTTTATGATCGTGTTATTGAGTAGAATAATCATTTGATTGAGTGTCGTTTTATGACTTTCAAAGTGTATCAATTCAGATTTCAAGTCATCAAATTGCACTGCGTTGTTCTCAGCTCATGTGAAAGCGATTTTTGCTGCGTTTTTCAGCATTTTCACATTCTTGTCAATATTTCTTTCCTCAATGTATAGCGTCACATTGTCAATATAGCTGAGTGACTGTAAATTTTCGAACTTTGCGTGAATTTTTAAAAACAAGTATCAAATATAGATTAGAAATAAAATGAGAAAGATAGATGAGTCTTGTGATATTTCTGTGCTTATTTTCTTTGATTTCTGACGTTTATCGTCAAATGCTAAGTCAATAATTCGATTTTGTAAGAAACATTTTACTCAATTGATTAAATTGATCAATATTTTCAATTTAATCAATATTTTGACCAGCTGTTTCAACGCAACATGATCAAAGACTTCTTTGACATTTAGAAGTAAACAGATAAGCGTGTTTTCTTGACTTTTCATCATTTGCGCATCATGTACTAGATTTAGTACTGCGTTTATAGCTGATCTTTGTTTTCTGTCTCTCATTTGATCAAAATTCAGCAACTTATCATTAATTTCAGCTGTGTACAACAGTTACACTGCTATTATTTTTTCTGCTACTTTGTCTCAACAGTTTAGCAGCGTAATAATTCTGTATGTTTTCGAAATTGAATAATTTGACTTGTCTGATTTTTTTAGAATAATTCTCGTGTCTTCGCGTCATATCTTCAAATGATAATCGTTTTTGATCAAATCTGAGTACACTAAATTGAAGATTTTCAATATAGTTTTGTACGCTCGCTGTATGATTGCAAATGACATCTCATCTGATTCGAGTGCTTTTCTGAGTGCTGAGAAGTTAATAACGTACTTGATTTTCCCTTTGATAACTCTTGATCACTGTATACTTTCGTTCAATAGTAATTCTTCATTGATTTGAATTTTCAAAGATGATGAGTATATTGCTTTCAGAAATGTCTCGTACTTTTCATTGAATTTGATCTTTAATTCTTTTTGCAAGTTTTGTATTGAGAATAGCTTTTCGATTAAACGTGATTTAGTGAACTTGTATGCTTGAAACACTTCTTTTTCTTTGACGTTGTTCAAAAAATTGATTCAAAATTGATTTTTGATCAGCTTTATTGCATCATGATACGAATTTCGCGTTTGCACTATCTCTGCTCATGCATCATCACTTCTGCATCTTTTTCAGATTCGCTTTTTTGATGACAGTGTCTTTTGTCTTTTGATGAGTTTATTGTTTCATCAAAGTTTTGATTTTGCGCATATTCGCTGTTTAAATATGAATAATTTCACTGTATTCTTGATGCATTCAGTCAAATAAATGACTTTTGCTTCTAAACTCATGATTCTTTGCATCTTAACAATCATTTTATCTTTCGTCTTTTGCAAATGCTTTTCAAAGTCTTTTCAGTCAACTTTTTGCAAATTATATGACGCATTCAACGAATTTTCAACCAACTTCACTTTTTTCATAACTATTGTAAATAGAATTACTTCATGATTGAATTCTGTGTCTGCATTCTAATCTATATGTCAATTCTTAATGTGATTACGCATATTCTTTGATGCAAATGCTAAATCAAGTATCGAGCTTAACTGACTTAAATAACTGTGATATGTGTTTATATCAGAAGTGTTAATCAGATTGCACTTATGTAAATTTACTCACTTTATTAACGCTTTCGTTCTAATAGAGTTTGAAATTTTTGCGTTTCACCAGCTATGATGTGCATTAAAGTCTTCGACGATAATAACTTTTTGCTCAGAATTTAACATAACTTTTGATAATTCTCACTCAATCATGTATAATTGCTCGTTATCTGCGTTTTGTGACTTTTCGTTGTAAATATTGAACAATAAAATTTTCTTCTGAATTTTATTGTTTGCTATTGATATTGCTTGCATATCTTCGCTATTGACTATGTTTGATCTTGATGTGTATGTAAATTTCTTTGCGTTTTTCGCAACAAATATCAGTACTCTGACATGAATATTCTGAACATTTGATTTGATGCAGATAAACGATGAATGTGAAATTGTTATATTTTCGTCTTTCATTCATGATTCTTGTAGTATAATAATATCTGTCTTGTTTTTCGCAAATTTCATGCATGCATGCATAATTTGCGTTAATCTTGCACAATTGTGCTGTAGAATTCAAATATTCAACGTGTTTGCAAAGCTTTCATCATTTGCGTTGTTTTGTGACATTTCAACTGCACTACTCATTACAATTTCGTGACTAGATGATCTTTTTGTGAACTAATAAACTGAGCTGTCTGATATGTTTTGCACATTACGCTGTTTGCAAAGTGCGCATTTTGACAGTTGCAGCATCTAGAAATCATGTGATTGCATGATTACTTGTCTTTGCACGTAGGTAATTAACATTTATGCTCTCATGTCAGATGATTTTGTTCACAAAACAAGCATCTTGATGATTTATTGCACTTGTTCTGCAAATGTTCAAATGTTTGACATCTTCAACATTAATCACTTGATTAATAATCTCAATATTCAACCGTTCAATATGTTGATCTCGCTGCTAGAACTCATTTTTTCAAATGTTTTTATGCTTCAACTTTGATTTTGAATGTCAGTATCGTCGAAGCATGATTCTTTCTTACTCTATTTTCATCTTTTGATAATCATATCAAGTTGATTATCAGCTTTAATTCAGAATTGTACTTCTCTAGCTCAATTCTCAGATATTTTATTTCAATCTTCATGTTGAAGATATCAATTTTCAGACTGTGTATCACTATCTTATATCATTTTTCATTCTTCTTGATACTTTTGACTTTAAATATATGCTCTCATATATCTCTTTGCTTCAGTAGAGCTTTCGCAATGTATTTCTCTGAAATCATTAAAGTAATATTATTATCTCTTTATGTTTTAGTCACTGTAGTGATTATTATGTCAAACTTTGTCTTCTTCAGTGCGTTGTTCACTACATTGCGCATTTTCATCGCTTGTAAGATTCAGTTCTCATTTTTTGAAGTGACTATCAATCTTCTTTCGCGATATGATATTTCTTGTGACTTTGACGAGGGTTTTTTGATAATTAGGTTTCATTCGTCTGCATTTGCATTCACATTTGCATTTATGTTTGCATTTGCATTTACGCTTGTGACTTGAGCTGCTTTTTGCGCATATGTGAGCTTCTGCGTTGCTTTTTGCGAATTTTGCATGACTTGCGACGTTTGCAAAACCTGCATCTTCTGCAAGATTTGTGAATTCTCTGTCATTTGCTTTGTGTTAATTCTCTTTTTGATGTTTTCAGCATTTTGTTGAATCAATTGTAAAATAATCTTTAGTTTGTTGTTTGTTTAACTTTGAAGTCGATCAATTTGCTTCTGAATCGAGTTTTCTATACTTTTGTTGTATGTTTTTTGAATGTAAATTAAGCTATAATTTATAGTTTCTTTCTGTTCTGATATTGCTTGTCTTAGCTGATTGACTGCAAATTCAATTCTTTCGCGCAGTTTCTTTATCTGCATCTCTTTAAAGATGACATTGTAGCACTTGCTAGTACTAACTTCGATGCTAGTTTCTTTTTGCGAACTTTTCATCACTTTTCGCTTTTTCATTTCTTTGAATTTCACAATCGCTCATGTTTGCTCTTTTTGCTACGAATTTGCATTTTGCAGATTGATTGTATTCTTGTTGTTGTGCGCATTTGCATGTAAATTTAGCATCAATGCATCGAGTGAACTAAACATGTATTACGTTTTTCTATTTGCTGATGTGAGCGATTTTTGTTGACTGCAAAATAACTTGACAATGTTGTTTTGCAGTTGTTTGCTTGTTAATAAACTCATGCTAAGTTCATTTCATAGATTTATTTCAATCTTTAACGTTGACTTTTTGATTTTTATCGTCAATGTTTTGAGTTCTGACGCTGAGTTATTGCTTCTGCTGAGTTTCGCGTTACTATTCGCGAAACTGAGCGAGAAAGAGCGCATAAAGCGACTCTTTATATTTCTTTTCATAAAGAGTTTTTTTGAGTTTCAAGCTTTGAGCTTTTAGACAATTCACTTAACATCACTTAAATATTTCTTTAATCTCTTACTTAAAGCGTTTCACTTAGACAGTAACTCTAGTGTAAAGATTTCTCAATTTCTATTTCGAAATCTGCAATAAATCGTCTTTTATTATTGACTTATGTCAGACAAAAATGATATAAATCTAGTTTACAAGAGTCTAGATTACTCTTTTTGATAGAAAATGCTTGACGCAATTGCTTTATATTTCATGTATCAAAGTAGTCATGTTATCTTGCTTAGAATAGTAATGACTAATCTCGACTTATTGTCTTGCACATCAAGAAAAGATAAAACAGATAGTGATTTAATAAGAAATGCTGTACTTCTCTGAAACAATGTTGTTCTCTGTGCAATCTTCAAGCGCAAAAGAGTTCGATTTCAATTTTTGTATCAGTACACAGTTTTCTGTGCTGTTCTGAAGTCGATTGATGACTTGTTCTCTTTATGTGAGTTTGCTCTTCAATTTATCAATCAAATTACTGTCTGAATTAATGATTTTTTCTTCTGCGTTGATGAACTCTCGTTTCGCCGTCGATTTTGACCTGCGTGAGCGCGAAAAATTTTGATTTTCAACTTTTGACTTGCGACGCAGTTATCTGTGAAGTTATTGAGTCGAATAAAAGCTTGGTTTGATTGTACAATTGTGCTCTATAACTTGATGATCGATTTGATATATTATATGCTTCAATAAATCGTTTATCAAAAATATGTTTTTCCGATTTTTAAATAGCATTCAAACATTCACTTTCTTCAGCAGAAGAATTTGCTCTTCTGCGTTTTCACTTCATCTGAATAATGTTTCTCTCAATCTCAGCGATAGTAATAAACGTTGACTCAATGTTCTTGCAAGAGCAAATGTCTCTTTTAGTTTTAATGATAATAGTAAACGTTGACTCAATATTCTTGCAAAGACAAATGTTTTTTCTAGTCTCAATGATAATAGTAGATCTTAACTCAATATTCTTACGAAGACAGATGTTTTTTTAATGAGAAATAATGATGTTTTGAAATCATCATTAAGACTTTTCGTCAGCAGTTGAGAGTTTCTTCAAAATCTAAGAGACTTTTCTGATTCTTCTTGCAAATGCTGATAAGTTGATGATCTTTTTGAATGATCTGATGATTATCTTTTCATGATTTCTGATGCTTAGAATCTTGAACTGTTGAATGAAGATGATGAGCGTTGATGCTGACTGACTTGAGAAATCTTTCAAGAGTTTTCTTATATATGCTAAATCATGAGTGAACTCTCTCTCATCTGCATCAATATCTTTCTCATAGTTGAGTCTTCTTGATGAGTCATCAATAGAATTGCTCACTTTCTTTTGATAGAAGATCTTGAAGTTGTACGCAGTAAGTTTGTTGATTCACTTCATTTATTTGCAAAAGAGCTTGATTGTTGTCATGAAGTGTTGAAGATTTGCATAATCATTGATTATCTTTATTTCATGTCAAGCTTTTTCTAAATAATGTCTTTAATGATTCATGCTTTCAATAATCATCAGCATTTTCTGATCATGTGCATTATAGTTTCGTTCAATCAATTGTCACTTTCTCAATTAGATGATTACTGAGTGTCAATGTAAATTCTCAAGTATGATATCTGTTTGTTGAAATATTATCGCTTTCTCTGCAAATTCAGAAACATTCATCTTCAGTTTTATGACTTTTGCAAAATTAAAGTGCTGAAGAACATTTTGAGCAAAGATGACTTTCAGCTTCTGAAAAGCATTTCAAGCACTATTGATAAACTTAATTCACTTCATCTGTTTTTTAAGAATTCATCTCTTCTTTGCATTAAAAAAGAGACTCATTTTGAGATGATTAATCAAGAATGATGCTATTCTTGAATAGTTTTTTATGAATCAATAATAGAAGTTGACAAAATTAAGAAACATTTAAATCTTTTTCATCATTCTCAATTGTGATCAATCTTGAACGATTTGCATTCAATTCTTCTTTATTGAAATTTCTTTTTTTTCTATTTTATATTTTAGAAAGAATAACTTTTTCTTAAAGAATTTGCATTTGAAGAGCTTGATGTAAAGCTTTAAAATCTGCAGTTTGTCAAGAATTTATTGTACATGATGAATATGTTTCTCGCGAATTTCGCTGAATATCAGAATGTCATTCAAATAAATGAGACAGATGATGTTAAGAAATTCAAACAGAGTCTGATTCATATAAATCTGAAAGAAAGTCAATGCATTGATGAAATCAAAAAGCATCACGAGATACTCATATAAATCAAATCTTGTACAAAATGTTGTCTTTCATTCATTTTCTTCTTGTATGCAAAGTTTGTTGAACGCGTTCTTGATGTCAAGCTTGATAAATCACTTGACATCTGCAAGATGATTGAGAGCTTCATTGATCAGCAAAAGAAAACATTTATTCTTAAGAATGATTGCTTTGAGTTCTTGATAATCAACGCATGATCGCAGCGTTTCATCTTTTTTAGATATAAAGAGCATGAACGTCTCAGCTGAAGAAATGAAATATCATATCATGTCTGTTTAAAGCTGTTTCTCAATATACTTTTTTTGTGCAATGAGTTCAACTGCGAAAAGATTGTACAAAGAATCTCAAAGAGCAATACAACTCTTCTTGATGCAAATAGTGTGATTGTAAGATTTGTAAGTTGAAAGAACTTTAACTTTTTAAGTGAAGAAATTCGCGAAATTTGCAAATTCTTTTGAAACATTTAAGAATTGATCAACTATCATACTTTTAATCTGTATGAATCAAGAGTTTTCTTCTGTCATTGAAAGATTCAAAAAGTCGTACAAAGCATTTAAAAGCGATCAAATGTGTATTATGATGCTTTGTTGCTCAAGATTTTGAGTTGATCAAGTGCTTGAGACTTCTCGTTTCTTCTGATGATTACATCAACAAGAAAACTTGAGAATGACTTTTTTTGCAAAACTAGATTGATGAATATTGCATGCAAAGAAACTTGATGTAAGTCTTGCTTCATTGAACATCATGTAAGATGATTCTAAAACTGTTCTTCAATGAGATAGTTTCTTTCTTTCATTCTGAGCACACAAGATTCTTCAGCGTAAGCATTGATGAGCAAACTCATGAATAAAATTATGCTTCTTAAAGAATAAAAGATTTAACATGAGATTCTTTGAAGCATATTCAACAATGATAAAGATTTTCAAGATGCATAAATTGCTCTCATTGAAGTTCTGAATGTTTAGATCAAGCAGTATTGTTTCATGTAGTTGTATTAACTTATCATTGAAGAAAATTCTCATGAACTTTCAAAAGTGAATATTCTCAATCTTATCTAAATGTTTCATGAGACTGTGATGAATCATGTTTAGCATACACTCAATGTTCATCATGACTTGAGTTTCAAGAAAATTAAGATGTTCTGACTTGATCTTGACTATAAAAGTAAATGATGTTGTGACTAAGTTTGAGTTCTTCAACATTGTTAACACATTCAGTTCAACAGACAGTTAATTGATTGAATTGACTCATTGAATTTCATATTCTTCAGTTGCTTTCTTCTCTTGAGTGATCAATAGATGAGAGAAATTTATTAAACTAAGTCTTTTTTCAAGACGTTGACAATGAGAATGTTGTTAAAAGCAGAAGAAGCTTCTGAGAAGAGAGTTTTTAAGAAAATGAATCATGAATTTGAACAATTCAATTTTGCGTGATCTCTAGCATTGCATCTGATGCACGTCTTCTCACTGACTCTGCAATATTTTTTCTTTCAAAAGATTGTTTCTTTCAATTCTGATTCTCATTGCTCTTGTTAATCATCAAAGTATTCTTCTTTTTCTCAACTATCAATTCTTTGCAAGAAACTTTGCAAATTCTTCTTGTATGATCAATTCTTGAGAAATGAGTTTATTTTCAACTGTCAACTCTGCTGAGCATAGTTTAAAGCATATTGCATGTCAATGTATTTCATCAATTTTTAACAGAACATCTTGCTTCATTGAGCAAAAGTTAATATGATTAGCTTGATTTTGTTCAAGAGAAGTAACTCACTCAGAAATCTGAACAATAGCACTTTCTTAAATTTCATGACTTTAACACGATTTTGAAAATGTGTTTTGTTGAGTTTCAGAAAGAATGACATGCATGTTTGATCACTTCTTTTTATAATGACATTTCATAAATCATTTACTCAATTCTGAAGTAACTTTGCGTTAAGCAAGCATTGCTGAAGAGTTTCAAGAAACTTTGCTTATGTGATTTTATTATCTTTCTTCTTGACAGTCTTTTCAATCTGTTGAAGATAGTGCATCGCTGTGATCTTTACATATTTCATGATGTAATCAAGCTTGTCATCATCTTTGATGTAGTTCATTTTGATGAAGTTCAACTTTAGTTTTCTGAGAAACAACTTCAGATTCTCATCAATGATGAACTTAAACTTCTTCTTTTTTAAAAACTTATTCAAGATAATGATTTTACATCAACAAAATGTTCAACAGCTAACTTTTTGCTCAATGACAGAATCTGAAAAAGTCGACTTGATTCAGCTAATAATCAGCTAACAACTGACTAATCAGCTAAATTTCAGCTAAATTCAATCAACTCAGCTAATTCAGCTAATTCAGCTAAAATATTTATCTACATGCTCATTTATTTATATGCTTATCATTCTACTCGTCATTCTACATGCTCATCATTCTACTCATCATTCTACATGCTCATCATTCTACTTGTCACTTTACATGCTCATCACTTTACTCGCTCATCTACTCGCTCATTTACTCGCTCATCTACTCACTCATTTACTCGCTTATTTACTCATTCATCTACTCGCTTATCTACTCACTTATTTACTCACTCACTCAAATTCTCTATCGAATTTTCTATCAAACACTCTATCAAACGCTCTACATGCTTCAAATTATGAATGCATAACATGAGTCAAACAATGCTTCAAACAATGCTTTTTACATGACTTGAAAACAGTATTGTTACTCTCAAGATTAGTAATCTTCGCTCTCAGTTGAAGATCAACGCTAGAAAATTCAGAAAATTCAGGGTTTTTACTTCTTCTCACTTCTTTCTTTCGTAGTTTCTACTTTTTATTTCGTACGAAATAATGCTAATTAGCTCAATAGAACGCACTCTTCATGACTCGATATCAAACTTTCAATCAAACACTTTATCAAATTTTCTACATGCTTCAAAATACGCGTTGAATGAATGCATAACATATGTTAAACAGTGCTTTAAACAATACTTTCTACTGAGCTTTCTACTGAGCTATCAATTGAGCTTTCTACTGATCTTTCTACTGATCTTTCTACTGAGCTATTGATTGAGCTTTCTACTGATCTTTCTACTGATCTTTCTACTGAGCTATTGATTGAGCTTTCTACTGATCTTTCTACTGATCTTTCTACTAAGTTATTGATTGAGCTATCGACTGATCTTTCTACTGAGCTTTCTATCAAATGCTTTATCAAACATTCTACATGCTTCAAAATACGCGTCGATCGAACGCATAACATAAGTCAAACAATGCTTCAAACAATGCTTTCTATATAACTCTTTACATGACTTTCTATCAAGCTTCGAATTGCTTTGCATTCAAGAATCAAATTTGTTTTCTATCGAGCATCAAATATGACTTTATTATACATGCTACATGACTCTTTATTGAACATTCTACATGACTCTTTATTGAACATTCTACATGACTTTCTATCAAACATTCTACATGACTTTCTATCAAACATTTTACATGACTTTCTATCATACACTCTACATAACTTTCTATTGAACATTATACATGACTTTCTATTGAACATTCTACATGACTCTCTATCAAACATTCTACATGACTTTCTATCTCATTAGTTTACTCATTAACTTTCTCATTAACTTTTTCATTGACTTTCTCATTGAGTTTCTCAGCGCATATATTAAACTGTGTAAATAGCTATTATTTAAATAGTCAAATTAATCATTAATTAATCTATTATACGAGCGCAATAACTATCTAGTCATTAATTTAATATTTGATTGTTAATAAGCAAAATGCGCAAATGTTGAAGAAGTCAACAAAAGAGATAATATCAATATTAGCTGAGTGCACAGCTAAATCAGCTGAAAACCAGCTAATAGTCAGTTAATAACTGAGAGAGTCAGCTAATTTTAATCGTTAGCTGACACATGAGATTAACAGTTAACTCAGAAAAAGTTGACAAAAATCAACTAATATTGACTTTTCTTGTCTCATGATTTTGTCAATGTAAAAGTGATTGCTCTCTTCTTAAAAGATTCATCATTGATGAAAGAATTTCTATAACTTTAGCGATGACTCTTTTGCAAAACTTCGATTCAAAATGATCAGATGCACGACTTCATCATGTTAAAAAGTAATCAGAGTTCAACATGCAAAACGCTTGATTCAGATTTTTTAGTAGAATGATGTTTTCAATGAACAGCATCTTGCATCAAGCACACATCTTCAAATAATTTTGTAATCTTTGCAAGATCTTTACATCATTAATAATGCTTTGAATTTTGTTGAAAGTGATGAACGAAAATTCATGCTCAACAACTTTCATTCTTGTCTGAAGCAGTATGTGCTATCTTTCTTTTCTTTCTACATCAATGCAAACACTTCTGATGTTTTCATCAACGCTGCATGACAACAAGTCTTTAATAGATTCTTCAAACTAACGTTTGTGAAATCAGAAAATGATTGAGTTGATAAGATCATGATGTTGATGATGATTGTTTAACGTTGTGCAAAATTTTTCATCAAGTTCAATTGAAATTTCTTTCTATTGTTGCAAGAGATTTAATCAAGCAGAGCGAATGCAAGCTTTGTGAAGACAACGAAAGTAGACGAGACAATGCTCTTGAAAGACATGTGAATATTGCTTTTGAAAAATGAGATGACAACATCAAGAAGAATTGTATCTTGATCATGATGCTTGAAGAGTACATCTACAACGTCAGTGATGATGATCGTTTGAGTCAGAGACGCAGAAGTCTCAAGAATGAAAAGAAATTGAGATTTGTTACAAAGATTGAGTGTCATATTCGAAGAATTGCTGTTTGAATCAACGATTTTTTTTTAATCATATAAACTATCATCTCTGCAATAGAGTAGAGTGTTAAAACTGTGAGTAGCTTGAGAAATGCACAGTCACACTAGAAAATATGCGCATAGATAATATGATCAAATTTGATAGTAGTTTAGTAATATTTATTTGTATAGAAAGTTAACACTAGACTACAAAATACAGAAGTGAACTCTTCTTTATATACTCAGAAGACTAAGCTTAAGCATTGTTAATGAAATCAGCGAAATTACATGCAATTCATGTGAGATTTCTCGAAGATCATATGTGACTTAAACTCTTATCATTGATGAAACGTCAAGATTTGTATATGACTTGAACTTTTGTAGATTCAGAGTTTCTGAGAATTGATGATAAAGATTCTCATAGATTCAATGTCTTTGAGAATCAACAGTAAAGTCTTTCATAAACTCAGTGTTTTGATTCTTATAGACTCAGATTCTCATTTGAGAACTTAATGATAGCATTGAAGAATAATTCTTGTGTCTGTTCTTTATTCTTTGAAGAACTCTGATTTTCATAGATCTGAATTTTAACAAAATGACTGAGTTTGACTATTTTTCAGAAACATCAAAACAACGAGACTCTGTAAAAATTTAAAAGACAAATAATTAGATTTTTATTAAATCACTGTTAAAGTGAATATTTTCTATTATTTTCATTTATTAATCAGCATGAAGCATTTGCATTTGATGTTTAGCTCAAAACTACTGTAATTATATTCAGAAGATTTTCTATTAAAACAGCATTCAAAATTACTCAGATTAATCACTATCAAAGATGATGAACATTAAAAGATAAATAATATATTGAATTTCAGATGCTATCAAGATTGAGTACAGTACAAAGTCAAATAAACAAATCTAAATAAAAATAACAAATGATACTATGTTGTTAAAGAAAAATTCAATGATTTAGAGAAAGTTTTGAATAAATTTTATAAACTATATTCAAACAAATTGCACTAAATATTGAAATAACTATTAACAAAAGTGAGCAAATGAACTACATTCATGCAAACATAAATTTTCAAAGAGAAAAATAATGTTATGAATATATCAAGACTGAACAAGATTAATCAGCAAGCTAGTCAAATTTGATTCAGATATGACTTAAATATGATTTAAATATGACTTAATACTTTTTTTCTTTCTTAATACTCTTTAACTGACAACGAAATTCATTTATACATGATGTTAACTATGAATCTTCTGATTCTATTCTGTGTTTGAATAAAAGTTAAAAGAGTTAAGAGATCTCAATTCAACACAGTTTGAATGATGTTAGAACGTTGCGTGAGCAGAAAAGTTGATCATGCAGAGTTTTCATCTATGTGACAAAATTCTTTCTAACAGTCACAATTAAATCTGTCGTCAAGTTCAAGTTGCTCAACTCAACTCAGATTGAGTTTCAGTGTTGAGTTGAGTTGAAGAGAGTCAACTCAACTCAATCGAGTTGAGTCAGACTCTCAATTCAACTCAGTCAACTTGATGAGTTGACTTGAACTTGATTGCAGATCTACTTTCTACCAAATTCCCTATCAAATTCTCTATCAAAGTGATCAAACTCTTTATCAAATTTTCTATCAAACTTTCTATCATATTTTCTATCATGTTTTCTATCATATTTCTCACTATGTTTCTCACTATATTTTCTACCATATTTTCATCATATTTCTCACTATGTTTCTCATTATATTTTCTATCATATTCTCTACTACACTTTCTATCATATTCTTTACTACACTCTCTATCATATTTCTCACTATATTTTTCATCATATTTCCTATCATGTTTCCTACCATATTCCCTACCATATTTCCCATCATATTTCTCATCATATTTTTCACTATATTTCTCATCATATTTTCTACCATGTTTCCTACCATGTTTCCTACCATATTTCCTACCATATTTCTCATCATATTTCTCATCATATTTCTCACTATATTTCCCATCATATTTCCTACCATGTTTCCTACCATATTCCCTACCATATTTCCCATCATATTTCCCACTATATTTTCTACCATATTTCCATCATATTTTTCACTATGTTTCTCACTATATTTTCATCATATTTCTCACTATGTTTCTCACTATATTTTCTATCATATTTTCATCATATTTCTCACTATGTTTCTCATTATATTTTCTATCATATTCTCTACTACACTTTCTACCATATTTTCCATCATATTTTCATCATATTTCTCATTATATTCTCTATCATATTCTTCATCAACCTCTCTATCAAATTTTCTACCAAATTGATTGCAAAATTGATTGCAAAAAAAAATTGGAAAAAAAGAGAAAAAGTATACTATTTTTAGTACATAGTATACTATATTTAGTAACAAAAATCAAGTTCAAGCAACTCAATTCAATTCTGAATTGAGTTCAAGTTGAGAAGAATCAATTCAATCTTAACTTAAACTCAGACTTGAGTTGAGTTGATCTTTCTTAATTCAACTCAATTCTAACTTGACAACAGATTTAGTCACAATCAATCTACAAAGATGATTAATGACATGTTAATGTCAGTAAAAGATGAAAAGATATCTAGTGAAAAAGTCGATCTCAGTATGAAAATCATGATTACAAGTGATCAAAGAATTTGTGACTTGTCAATCACATCGATATACTGAAACGTCTTCATGTTAAGATCGTGCCTAGAAATTAATCAGAGTGCGTGCATGACTAAAATGTTTGATTTATAGAGATAGTTATAACTAAGACTTTAAGAATATAAAAGAAAGAAGATACAAAAGACAAGAAGAACACGCTCTATATAGTAGTTACTCAGATTCGACGCTAGTCTCAAAGATAATGTGTTAAAACACAAGAAAGATGTTTATTTGAAAGATGTTTGTGACACAAAGAAATGTGTTTGTCATAAACATCTGTTAACTATTCGTAACACAAAGAATTAAAGATCTTCATTTGCTTTGAGAACAAATAAAACGAGAGAGAAATAGAGAGTCTGACTGAGAATGATGAATTTTTTAGACAGATTCTCGTTCAGATACTTCTTTACTTTCAGAAGTTTGACAGATGACATTTAATATGCTTAGCAGCGAAAAGACGTTGAATCACTAGTGAACTCAATTTTATGATCGTAGAAGCGATGAGAAGATAGTTTATTTAATTGAGCTTGATCAAAAACATTCAGAAACTCATGATATTTTGATGACAGCTTCGCTTTAATAACTTTCAAATTCTGAGTCATTTCATTGATTGAAAAGACGTTTAAAGCGTTCAAATTGCACTGAGTATTGTACGCGATTTCTCTATCTATATCGATTATTGATAAAACAAAGACTTCAGTTTGATTCTTTTTTGAATGATTCAACAGCATTTTGAACGAAGCTGCATCTATGCTTTGAATTGAGAATGACTCTTTCTGAATCATAGTTGAAACAGATCGTTTGAGCATTCTAGAAATCTTTGACTGAGAGATAGAAGTAAACGAAGTTGATCGCGATCAACTTAAGTGCTTTGAATTGAGAGAAATTGATAAAATCGAAATGAGAGTATTTAATTGATTTGAAAAAACGATGACGTCGATTTGCATATTCAGTAATATTTCATTTTTGTTCATTCATGATTTTTCTAATATGACTTCGTGATGATCGATGTCAGCTATCAACATAGAAACAGTCAATTTCTTATGACTTTCAATGATGAGATTCAATAGAATTTTATGAGTGATAGTCTTCTTAGATATCTTTTCATCATATTCTTTTATTAACTTCTCTTTTGTCAGTGATATAGATTGAATTTTCAGCTCTTCACATACTCTATTGACTAGATTGATATGTATGATCATATAGACGGCTGAATCACTGTCTATCAAAGAGCAAAGATTGAATGATTTGTTCTGCAAGATGAGAAAAGTATTGACTAGAAATAACTTATCAAAGTAATTCTCTTTCGATAGAATTTCGTCTAGATTGCACAAAGATATAATCTTCACTTCAGTGATTGTTGAAGAGATGACTAGTTTTTTGACTTAAACTCTGATTTAGTATCAAGTTCAAAACGATCGTAGTTCTTGTCAACTGCGTTGACTTTGATAAATTGATTCAAGCATTCTCTGAAACTATGATCTGATTTGTGACATACAAAACAGGTTTCAACTAGAACGTTTGCATTCTTGACGCTAGTCAAAACTGCGCTGCGCGACTTTGATCAGTCAGACTTCGAAGCAGAAGACTGAACAGCAATAGTTGCTCTAAAAATGATGATCTTTGAATCATCACATTTAAGTAGTTTGTTCTTGATCTTTCAAACTGCTCTATGTTCATTGTTCAAGCGAATCAGATAGTTTTGAATATCTGATAGCTTGATGAGTGACTTTATCTAAGCTGTTCAAAAGATTCAAAGGCGAGAGTTTATTTTATTCTTTAGATCAACGACTAGTACGTTCTTCTGATACTTTAGATAAATGTATAATCGTTGAAACTGATTAAAGAAATCGCTAAATTTCTTTGATTCTTGAACCAGATTAATATATTCTCTACGATAGTTATCTTTCTTATCAGAATCATGAAATGATTGAGCTAGTTTCTCTAGAATTTCATTGACAGTCAGATAAAGATTGTCACAGTTGAAATCGCGTCTGACTTGAGTGACTTCAACAACGTCATCTGCTAGTCGAGAGTTAATGTAGCTCAGCTTGTAGAGTTCATTTGAAAAAATGTTGACGTTTATTGCTAGCTTCTCTCGTATGTCAAGAGATCAGTTCTCTCAAGTAGAATTCTTTTCATCAATGAACATTGAAGAATCGAGTATTTTGTGATATCTAAATTGTTCAAAGTAGATGACAATCGAGAAAGCAGTGATAATTACATTGACTGTGATAGCAGTGAAAGCTTGTAGTTTTACTTTCAACTGTTGAATTTCGCTCTTGTCTCATTGTTTCATCTTGACGAGATGATCTGTTTCTTTATTAAAACTATAAATACGTTTCTTTCATACTTCTATATCATTGAGTATGATGATTTCAGCATTTGATTCGTCAAAAGCAATGAATGAAGAAGCGTGTTGTAAGTCGACGATAAAAGAGAGAGCTTGTGAACGTGTTCATTGCAAGAGATCAGCGAAAGCTTAATCTTTATCAGATGTGTTCTTAAATGTCATAGTGAAGAAGATGAGAATTGATTTGAACTGAATGAAGAATGAAGCTCAATGATTTTATGAAGAAAGACGAATGTTTGTTCAACAAAGAAGATGTTTGTGAGAGTGATTAATCTTGAAGCAATTCACGAAGATTTTTTATTGTAATTCTCTTGATCGATTTGATTCTCTAGCAATTCACGAAGATTCTTTATTGTAGATTTTATTAATTGATTTTGAACGAATGCATACTGAATGAGCGATAAATCTTCTAGCAATTCAATGATCATATGTTCTCGTTGATTTTATGAATTCTCTGATGTTGTTCTTGTCTTTCGAGATCAAATCATCAGGTAAACAAATTTCTTTAGACTCGATTCGTCTGTACAAGTTGCTTGAATGAATAATGAGATCAGTATTGTGTGATTAACAAATTCTTAATATAATGTCAGAATTATGTCTAAATGATACAATCAATGAAGCTCAGAGTTGATAGTGCTTGATCTTTAGAGATAGCTATAACTGAATATTAAGAATACAGAAAAAGATGAGTACAAAAGCTTCTATTTAAGTAATATTCAGAGACTGCGCTAAGCTCAAAGAAAATATGTTTGTGACACAAGTAGAATGTGATGTAGAAAGAAAGATGATGTTGAACAAAGAGATGTTGATAAAAGAAAATAGAGACTGAGTCAGATCTGAGTTAAATCTGAGTCAGATCTGAGCTAGAGACACTGACTAGCTTTATTCAGTCTTGATACGCTCGTAACATCAAGTTGAAAATATGAGCAATTTGACTTAAGTTGAGTTGAAAATGTGAGCAACTCAACTCAATCTTGATTTGAGTTCAAAATGTTAATTCAAAACTCAACTCAACGATTAGTTTATTTTTATTGAGACTGACTTTAGCTTAATTCACTGTTTGTGAAGTATTCAATTCAATTTGAACTTGATTTGCTTTACTGACAAAGTCTTGATTATAATTTTTGACTCAGAAATCATTTAGTGCTTTGTTTGCTTTATTGATAAAGTCTTGATTATGATCTTTGACTCAGAGATCATTTAATACTCTGTAATCAACAGATTTGATGATGACTTGTTTGAGATGTTTGCTTAAAGCACTGAAAGCATCAGAAGCATCAGAATTACTTAAGTTATTTGACTCACTTGATGATGTTTTTGTTTGATGATTGTCAACAATTTTCGTAATCTTCGCATTTTCAGTGATTTTTATCAAGAAAAATGCATCATTGATTTGATCATCAAAGCTTATTAATATCAAAAGATCTTCATCATACTTCTTGATTTCAATGATTATTTTATTTCATTGAACATAACTAGATATTAATATTTTCTTCTCATTTCACAAGTGAAACTGATTGACTTTCTTGTAGCTTAAGAACTGACATTTTAAGCTTTTGTCATCGAGCTTTCAATGAACTCTCTTCACATGATGATAAACTATGCATTCAAATGTATATAAATAGCTAAGATCAGACTTCTTGTTATGTCAGATTTCATAGAGAGTTATTTTGTTCAACGCAGTGATAGAACTTTTGTTCTTCAGATAAATGACAGTCATTATTGCTTCATCTCATAATTGTATCAACAATTTGATGTTAGTCAGTATAGCACAAGTTCATTCAAAAAGAGTGCAAAAACATCGCTTTGCAACTTCATTTTAACTTAAATTATATGATGTCATTGACTTTCATTTAATTTCATGCTCTTCAAGTAATTTAATGATTTGATGATCAATATACTCATCTTCATTATTTGAATGCAGTCAATGAATCAAAATGCTTCAAGTCTTCATTAATTTCAAATATTTTTGAAGTACATCTTTTAAATCGAATTTTCGTTCTAGTAAATAAATGATCATATATTGACTGTAATCATCAATTATTAGACTGGTCGCGACAAGTCGAGTCATCGAGATCGAGTCGAGTTCTCGACTTGTTAAGACTCAATTCGAGTCAGAATTCTTAGCTTGAGTATTTGAGTTGAGTCGAGATGTTCGACTTGAGTATTTGAGTTGAGTTAGAGAATTGAAATCGAGTATCAACTCAAAATTCTCGACTCGATTCGTTAAGACATGAAGATAGATAGATAGATATTCTATTATGACTTTCTATTATGACTTTCTATCATGACTTTCTATCAAATAGTCTTCATGTTTTCCTATCATAGCTTTTCTACCATAGTTTTTCTTCATGACTTTTCTTCATGACTTTTCTTCATGACTTTTCTTCATGACTTTCTATCATAGTTCTTTATCATAGCTCTTTATCATAGCTTTCTATCAAACAATCTTTATGTTTCTCTTCATGTTTCTCTTTATGTTTCTCTTTATGACTTTCTACCAAAAAGATAATGCAAAAAGGTAATGCAAAGGCGAAAAAACCGGAAAAATTTCTATATTTAGCTCTCTTGACGTCATATTCGATTGCTTAATAAGTCGAGTCGAGTCAGCGAGTTCTAACTCGACTCGAGATCAATATCAAGCTGAGTCACGACATTGATATCGAGTATTTGAGTCGAGTCACGACATTGATATTGAGTATTTGAGCTGAGTCACGACATTGATATCAAGTACTTGAGCGAGTCAGAAAGTAGATATGAAAACTCGACTTGACAATCAGTTTATTAATTATAATAGCTACATATTTGAATTCTTCATCAATCTTAAATATTTTATCATCATTGATGAGATTCATATGTACTAGCTCATCTGCTTTGATGACTTTGATGTGAGATTTTCAACTTAATGTTCTATTTTGCTTGTTTATGACACAGATTTTACATATCAATTTTGAGAATTCTTTATTTTCTAGACTATTAATTGAATTTACATTGATGTCGATGCTTATGTTGACTAAGCGTTTGATGTTTATCATATTCAGATGAGCTAATCATTTATATCATTGATATCATGATGTCTTGACTGATTCATTTGTTCTGCTTGTCAAAGTGATTAATCGAGAATTTGAAGAATTGATTAATGTATTTATGAAATATGCTTCTTCTTTATTTCTCAAGTCGATGAGAATGACAACATTCTTTGAATTCATGAATTGAAATTTGTTATTCTTTATACTACATGTATATTCTTTGACTTTCATCTGATCAACTGACATTAAATTATAGTGCAGTTTTGAACAGTGATAAACATCGATTAGTTAAATTTTGATTGATTGATTCTTCAACAAAATATCAATTATAATCAAGTCTTTCTTGACTATGATTACTGCTTCATTATTTGCAGTAACAATACTATTATTGATGATCTTTCAATATGACTGTTTCTTGAACAAGTTCTTGTCATAAAAAACATGATTCTCAGCTTTGATATTTATTCATCAGATGTTGATATGACTATCTGCTTGATAAATAAAGAAGATCTTTATTGATTTGACTATTCTGACTTCAGAACTTTTGTCAAAGTTCGTGACTAGTTTTTTCTTTTTCTGATCAGACTTTTATTCTTCTGAACGAAGCTCAGACTTTAGATATCAGTAATTTTGTTTGCTGTGATTCATTTTCTTGCAGTGAAAGCATGATTTATTCAAGCTCTTTCTAAATCTGCTGTTGTTTCTGATTAATTTCTTCAGCTTTCTTGAGATGACTCATCAAAGATCTTTGACTTTCAGATCACTGATTGTATTTATTCTTCATAATTTGTAATTCTCACTTCTTTTTAGCTTAGAAAATCGATAGAAATTTGAATCTTTCATTGTGATTAAGATATGAAGTGAATGAAGATCGAGAAAAATCTTCATTGATTTTGATGACAGTGAGTTTGATGCTTCTGCTCTTTGTTATTTTTTTGATAGCAAAATAGAGTTAACTCGAGCTCATAATCTATTGATATATGAGAATCAGAGTGAATATATGCATATATTGACTATCTAGTAGATGAACTATGAAGAAAGAAAGAAGTGAGCGAAGAGTAAATACTCATTCACTAGCGTTGAATCAATGCAAAGATTACTAATCACAGAGATAACAGTACTGTTTTCTATTTTCAACATATTTTATGTCTAATATGATCTCATATTTCAACATCATCAGCGATTGTTCATACATCAGAAGAGTCACATTAACATTCTGCAAGACAGTAATGAATGATAAGAAGTTGAATTCATCATCATGCAGAAGACGTGCGCTAAGAGATAGCATCATCTTATTACCTGCATCTCAGCGTCAGCGTCAATCATGCGCTCTATCGCTTTGCCTAGAATATCTACTCAGAGTCTACTATTTCACTGAAGAATCAGTGTACAAGAAAGAGAGCAATTGTTATGATATAAAGCGTCAGGTAACAATGTGCTTCTGAGTAACTTTAAGCATCAAGCTATCGCTACGTCTTCGCTCAGATTAGATAGCGTAAAGTGTAGTAGTGATTCTTTGATCACGTTACTTTCGCTGAACTTATTCAAGCTTTGATGTGATCGCTGTTGCTATCAATTGTAAAAACAAAGTCATAGTAGTGTGTGTAAGAGATGTAGATTGTGTGCGCTCAGCTAGTGACTAGTGCGAGAGCTAAGCGTACTAGCTCTCGAGGTTAAAAGTTTCGGATAGACAGCTCTATAGGGCTGGCGACACAGGTGTTTGCCGAGAGTACTTAATTATAGTAGGTTCGATTTCTAATGACGCTGTCAGAAAAGAACAAAACCACAACATCATTGTACCAGCGCCTGGCAGCGTCATTAGGAATCGAACCTACTATAATTAAGTACTCCCGGCAAACAACAGGTGGGGGTAAGCTCTTCTATTTAAATTCAACTCAAGATTTGTTACCCTCGCCAACTTCGATCTTCAAAACGACGCATTGCTCAGACTGCAAAAACGTGGAGTGCTGCTGCCTGAAATTCTCAAATCTGTCTGTACCGTACGGATTATGGATGTGGAATTGCCTCGCGGTTCACGCCATAGTACCTCACCAAAACCGTTCAGTGGCTGTTGGACGTGCAAACTCCGGCGCAAGAAATGTAATGGGAACTCCCCAGTCTGCGACGCCTGCGCTGCACTTCAAATCACCTGCTATCATGAACAGGCCAAACCGGAATGGATGGACGGCGCCTCGAGACAGGAGGCGATGGCCGAGTGGCTGAAGTGTAAGGTCAAAGAAAATGCCCATCGCCGTCGTGGTGAGCGGTCAGTCAACGTCTCTTCCGACCGTATCTCAGCTGCTGAGGCGCTCACTGACGAATGGATCGTGCTCCCCCAGAGACCATCTCCTATGAATCTGACTACTCCGAAATGCGCCCTCCTCAAAGCAGCCGCGGTGGATCCTTGCCCCGGGACCTCTACACCCTTGATCCGTTGCGAGGCT
>JAABUS010000877.1_pt1 | contig 71470 bp, 76 predicted proteins | sample 5560161 | NCBI WGS metagenome assembly JAABUS01 (sample SAMN10711885, study PRJNA513376) | rock metagenome | isolation source: Antarctica rocks | place: Antarctica: Victoria Land, Trio Nunatak nord | collected 2016-01-04
GCATTGAACCGACATTGATAGACCCAACTTCCGATTAGCAAGAGGAGCATATTCCGCGTTCGACAAAGGTAGAGCTATGACGATCATGATTATAGCGGTGTGCTGTTGTTGAAGCAGCGATAGGTGTCTCGTAAGTGTGTAGATTCTATGAAGGTGGACGGTTCAGCCAACCAAACCAACAGATACCCTGACTAACCCGATTAGGATAGGCCCTAAGTATCACGTGCTCCACAAGTGCTAAGAGGAAAGTTCCGCCCTAAGCTAACGGGACTGCGTACCGGTAATTCTAAGCGAGCATTACATGGTCACATAGGGGTTTTCACGTTGAGGTTCTTCATGTGTTTCTCTTGCATGGGGCAGACCCTGAGTCAAGACCGAAAGAAACCATTGCTGGCAACCTAAGCTCAAACACTAAGTCTCTAAATTGATGCTTTTTCCAAATCTGGCGTACAACTCGACCTTCAATCCTGTCATCTCTTCCCTAACGGTACTTAGCTTAGCCTCAACAGCAGACACGGATTCCTCAATATTCCCCGTCGATACAGAAAGCAGCTCTTGCACTTCAGCCAAAGGCAATGAAATAAAAGCATCTCCCATCTTGTATCTGTAGACTGATCAGCTTAGTTCAATGGGACGAGAAGACGTTAAAAGTCACTGCCTACGGGACTTTCTCATCTTCGTCGGCCAGCTCTAGTTCGTTGGAAATCTCATCTAAGTCTTCCTTATCCTTCTATACTGCTGATGAGCTGGGGATCCTAGAAAACCGAAAAGGAAGATCCCTACAGCCTTGATCTTCAACTCCTCTTCTAATAGCATCTCTCGCTGATGCAATCGACTGAATCTGTTAATTTTGTCTTGGTCCTCGCGCCGAACTTCAAGCTCGTCCTTGCCCACTGCCGCCTCATCCTCTTTCGAGAGCTAAGACATTTCATGAGTGTTTTATCAGGCTGTGCCTGAAAACCGTGGGACATACCATACGGCGCTGCATTGCCACAGCTTCACTTTGGTAGGAATGGTTGTACCGTTAGAGATCTGAGATCTACTATTGAAGGATAATAGCAGTCGCAATTAGACGGATCGAGTTGCCTTGTTGGTGGGATCCGCGCTTGAATCAAAAAGGTAAGGTGGGCTAAGTTTACCTCGGCAGAGATGTAACTCAATATCGTATTACGTAATAAGGCTCGGCACAATCTCAACCGGTGAGAATGTCCAGTGTCTCTTATCACGCATTCTAGAGGTATTGATTTCTAGGTCGAGATATCACATCTTGTGAAATGTGAGGCTATAGACATGGACTGTGAAGTCGGTATATAAAATATAGCGGCAGATTGATAACCTTCTCTTCTACCTAGAACCGATTGGTCTTTGATAACTATCAGATAGACAACTTGGATATCCAATGATGAAGTAAGAGATGTTGATTCACGTGATGCTCAGGGTCTATCCTAATCGGGTTAGTCAGGGGTATCTGTTGGTTTAGTTAGCTAAACCGTTCACCATAAATCCTACACACTTACACCTATCGCTGCTTCAACAAGAGAATGGGTCATAACTTATGCATAGAGGCTCAAAGTTTTGTTTATTTTGGCTATGTGCCACAGTAGCAAATTGCAGCCAACAGATGGGATACACAGTGGGACTCGGCCAAAATAAACAAAACTTTGCAGCCTCTATGCATGACTTAGGACCGTTTCTCTTACTAGCTCTAGCCGTTTCTTGAACCACGTTGTCACAGCAGCTCCCATCATCAAGGCGTCGTTCCGAGAACCAAGACCTCAACTCGACCTTGGCCTGGAGCTTGCCTAGAAAGGTTGTGCAGACCATCGCAACAGCGGCGAAATATATTGCCAAAGTAGCTACGTTGTTTAACAACTCTGACGCACTTAGGTCGATCGTGTGTTAGATATGGTAGACTCTACTTCTCGCTGGTGCTAAGGGCGCCGTAACCATGGTTTGAAAGCAAAATAACGCCCAGCTCAACTTCAGCTCAGTCGCTGCTCAGTTCGCACCGCCGTAGCTTAGGGTGGTCACCCTTTGAGGTCTTGCTGCACTCCGAATCATTTCAAGTCTGCCCATTGATCCAATGCCTCACGGAGTCGCTTCCACCGTCCACCCTGCCACTCGCATAGCTGCTCCCACTCCGGAAGCGTCGTCTTCAACATCGCCAGCCAGCCGCCAACAATGATGTCTGCATAGGACATGGTCTCGCCCTCAAGGAATGGACCGTTGTCATATCGATACAACTTTGCGAACTCTTCCATCTCGGCCTTGAAATCCTCAACCACCTTTAGTCGTGCTTCTCCCTCTATGACAAGATCACCCCAGCCACTGACGTGGAGCCGGCGCACGAATTCGGCCTTGCTGGCTTCCGCAGTCTCTGGATTGAATGGGATCCCCTCGGAGCAGAGAATAACGTGCCTGGAGAAGAGAGCATCCACATGCGCGTTAAACACGCGGTGTATGCCAATGCTGTCTGGTGGAAAGAGACGCGAACCGCTTTGCGGGTACCTCTGATCGAGGTAGACAGCGATTTCGAACGAATCGCCGACATAGGTACCCGTCGCTGCATCGTGAATCATTGGCAGCGTGTAGAAGTCGCTGTCATCGGGGAGCTTGCGCACAGGAGTGACGCCATGTGCCATGCGCGTTGCCTTGACGTCAGGCAACTCAACCCACTCCGTCTGGTATGGCACAGACTTGACATTCAAGGCGTAGCTGAGGAAGCGTAGATGTCAGTACGGAATCGGCCGTCGATGAGCAATGTGGAGTTGTATACCGCGTTTTCCAGGGATTTACAGCATAGGTTCGCTTTGGTGGCCCTGAGGCAATGTCGAAGAAACGAATTGGGTTTGATGATGTCGCCATGATTTGCTGATTTCCCACCGAATCTTGGTAGAAGCTGGAATCTTCTTCGTTACGAAGCGTGCACGAACTCAAAGTCGGCGACTGAACCTGAATGTGCTTACTACTTGTAGGCCGCTTGGAGCACCGAAGTCAGCAGAGCCTTCGTAATCCGTGGCTTTAATAAGCACAGCGATCTACCTGCCACCTGCATGCATGCATGACATTTTTCAAGTAAAAATATGTCAAGCACGAAATTCTACCGCCGAATTCAATTAATAATAATAATAGTTAAATTCGTATATGGAGACAGGTGTAAGGATCTCTGGTTAAGATACCGTATACGCTGCTCTTGGCTAGATTTAGCTGATCTGAGCTATCTATACCGTATCTTGGGAAGAACTGTATGACATGGCGACGAGTGCACATTCCAGTCGAAGTCTCTTTCGTCTCAGGTCCGAAAGCCCCACAGTCAACAAGACATTGGAAGATTGCTACCATAATCGATAGGCGCATAGACGGCTCTTAGGGCTTACCCTTGTGTATCACGAATTCTAACGTCAACCGATAGCTTTCCCAACAGCAAGGAGGTACACACTCTGTCGTAGCCTATTGCGCTTGGATCCATCATTCCTTCTCTCAAAGCACATATGGACTCAATTGGGATCAACCAAGCATGACAAGGTCTGGCGCCCACGCCACAGGTCGGGCGAGTTTACGCTTTTTGAGAGGCAATGCGTGGCCACTCCGATTCAAAGCCCAGGACTGTATGTACTTTAGTATTCCGTACAGCCTCTTCATCGAAGACAGCAGCTGGTGGGGGGGGGACCTAATGTGTGTACTGCCTTAGTGCCGTCCAATTGCTTATCAGACGGTACCTTATCTCTAAACAATGCACAACCCCGCAAGCACTGGGTGGCCTGTGTCACTCTGGATTATTTATCATCCATGGATAAATGATCTTTCTTTTGCTTCAATTCTTTCAACTTGCTGTTCCTTTCAACCCAAAGTAATTCCGTAAGCTCCATTCACAATGTCGGTTGAGGGCGAGACATCCCCGAGGGTTGAAAGACGCAAGGTCTCTGATGCACCACCGTTTGAGCATACCGTCGAGGATGACGATGCAGCCGATCTCGGTATGATATTGGGGAGTACACGATTGGGGAAGAGCTTTGTTGACATCTTGCATAGCCAAGCTTGGGTATAAGCAAGAGCTGCGACGGAACTTTACCATGATCGAGGTCTTTGGAATTGCATTCAGTATCATGGGTAAGTCGTATTTCTTTGATCGACTATCGACTTGACGAAGTCCAATCCTCTTTCATCCGATCAACGTAGCGGACTGTCAAGACTTTTCAAACAAGGATAGATAGAGCGTCTTTTCGGATCACCGCTTTTTACTCTGTTGTTACGTCCGAAAGTCATCGCCTTATATTGTCGGGTCGGTTTTCTAGTTGGCGAATGAGGTTTCTTGTTAAGTGCATTCGTTGTGTAGAGCGGCAAAGTAGGTTTTGCATATGAGATGTTAAAACTTCTCATTCGCTACGGGCTTAGGTGTTGACTTGCGACCAATCACTGAGTCATAACAGGTCTTCTGCCGTCTATTGCCTCTACGTTGGCTTATTCAATTCCTGCTGGCCCGGTCGGAATGGTTTGGGTCAGTATGCAGGCTGCCCAGAGATATCCACGTAGCTTGGCTGATGCAGTTGTAGGGCTGGTTTCTAGCTTCCGGCTTCATTTTCATAGTAGGGTTGGCCATGGTAGGGTTTAGGAGTCACCTTACACTCCCAAAAATATCACTGATCCACATTAGGCTGATCTTGGCTCTGCTATGCCAACATCAGGGGGTCTTTACTGGTATGCTGTCTTTTCGAATGATCCACTGTTCTCACGTCCCCTTTGACTGACTGAAGATCTTCAGGTGGACACACTTCTTTGCATCACCAGCCACTCGAAATCCACTCAGCTTCCTGGTAGGGTATAGCAATACCATAGGGCTGGTTGGAGGGCTATGTTCTATAGACTGTAAGCCTTGTCGAAGGTCTCCTTGTTTCGAAGTCAGAGGTTGACATAAAAGAAGATGGATTTTCCCTAATGTTCCTCTCCGTCATCGTCATCGCCCGCGATGGAAATTGGACACCATCCAATGGCGCTGTCTACGGAACCTTTGTTACTTGTGTTTTCTGCCACGCCGTTCTTGCGTCTGTCATGTCCAAGATCATGGGAAAGCTCCAGACAGTCTTTGTTGTCATGAACCTCATTCTCATCGCTGCCACTATAATTGCTCTTCCCATTGGTGCCGCACACAATCGCCACAGTGCCAAATATATTTTCACCCAGACCGAGAATCTAACCACATGGCCAACAGGCTGGGCCTTCATGCTAAGTTGGCTGAGTCCTCTGTGGACGATTGGGGCTTTCGACTCGGCAGTACACATGAGCGAAGAAGCAGCCAATGCCAAGAAAGCTGTCCCCTATGGTATTATTCTGTCCATTGGTACTTGCTGGGTCTTGGGATTCATTATCATGATCGTCATCGCGGCGTGTATTAATCCTGACCTCAATGCTGTTGCTACATCAAGCTTCGGCCAACCTATGGCGCAGGTATGTGCCATTGTTCTCCCTCAACTATCTCTTCTGTATTTGCTTGGGTGCTGGTTGGATTATATCCCCTTACAAGCCAAGCAAAAGGGCTGCGACGTGTTATTCAACATACTGATCCCAAAGACCTCAAACTGTTAACACATCCAGCAGATCTACTACGACGCAATAGGCAAACATGGCACCCTCGGCCTCATGTCCCTCCTATTTATCGTCCAATTCCTCATGGGCCTCTCCATCCTCGTCGCCTCCAGTCGCCAAACCTGGGCCTTCAGCCGCGACGGCGCTCTCCCGTTCTCCACCTTCTTCCGCCCCATCTCCCAAAAGTTCGGCTACATCCCGCTTCGCACAATCTGGGGCTGCGCCATTCTAGCCGCTCTTCTGGGCTTACTGACGCTCATCGCTCCTGCGGCGGCACAAGCGGTATTTTCTTTAGCTATAGCGGTAAGCTTCCAAAACAATTGCCATCTCTTTTCAACCCGATTTGTTAACGATGCTTCGATAGGGCAACAACCTCGCTTGGGGCATCCCCATCTTCGCGCGCGTCGTCTGGGGCCAGCACAAATTCAAACCCGGCCCCTTCCACACTGGCGCCCTCTCCACCCCAATCGCCTGGACCGCCGTAATCTTCCTCATCTTCGGCATCATCCTCTCCATGTTCCCTGTCGGCGGGCCCAACCCCACCCGTAAGCACCCCCTTTTCCCCCCAAAAAAACCCACATGCTCAAAAAAAAAACCCGTAACTGACCGGGCCCCCATCAGCCCAATCAATGAACTACACCGTCGTCATCAACAGCGCGACCTGGCTCGGCGCCCTCGCCTACTACTACATCGACGCCAGGAAATGGTTTACAGGCCCGAAAATCACCATAGACACGGACGATCTGAGCGAGGCGCAGCAGCAGGCGCTTAGGCATGAGGGGCTGGAGGTTAAGGGGTTGGAAGTTACCAAGGTGGGGAGCGGGAGTGGGAGTGCGGAGGAAGGGGTGGAGAAGGGGGAGAAGGGGGGACTTGTGTGAATTCGTGTTCTGAATTCTGGGGGAATAGGTATGGAGTTGGGAAGTTAGGCCGGTTGGGAGGTTGGGTTAGTTGGGTTAGTTGGGCAGTTGGACGGTCAGCGCTTCTGTGGCTGGGCGTATAGTAGCTCTTAAAAAACCCAACACGTTCTATATATATTTTCGTACGACCCATTCGTTTTTCTTACAACCCCCCAACCGCTTCTCGTACATTCTTCCAAAAGTTTCCCCCACCACCACCAACTAACTCTCACGACAGCGGTGTAATTTCTTCAAAATCTACTTGGCACCAGAAGACACAGCCAATCATCCATCCCCTTGTCTTTTCCCGCCATCTCATTGAAATACTCGCTTTTTTTTAAAAACAAACCAGACTCGTTGGTCGTCTCGGCATGAGGCTGCATGTCATAAGAGAATAGTCATCCAACGGACCTGGTACCAAAATGCCCCAAAAAATCGGGATTGCCCCTATCAGCTCCCATCTTCCTCCAAAACCCCCGTCTTGTAAACCGTTCCAAACTCCCCCTTTTTTACTGAGAGAGAACGATCCAAAGAGTCAGATATAATCATATCCGTATCATGCCCGAGTCTAGTCTTTCGCGTTATCATCAATGCCCTACACCAGAGAGTTGTGCACTTGGACTTTTGCGTTTGCTTGGCATATTGGCGATGCCTCAATACCCTCTGTGCGAACCTATTATGGATATGCATTCGCTATGAAGTCGTTCATACTTCAAGGAAAGAGTATCATTTTTGTGCTGTAGTTCTCTAATCTCGCGCATTAACTCGTTGATATTATAGGAGCATTTTCTGGAATCATGGCTGCAAGGATTGCAAGACGGTCTAAATCCATCGCACTAGAGGCGGACAGTTCAGTCACTCCATCTTATCAAGAACGAAGGAGAAATCAAAATACCCTGATCCTATTCCTTAGGCAGGGAACACAAGCGATTCGAACCTCTGGACTCGGTGGAAGACCTGCGGTGAATTGGGCCATCAAGTCGTCTGACTTTGCATTCTCCACCTTAGTCAATTTGGTGGCTAATAAGCCCGTCCCTAGCAGATTTGATGACCTCACAAACCCAATGAAAGAAACGGCGACATCGTTAAGCAACAGGTCCCAAACGGCTACTGATATAGACAAGATGATTAGCGTCGAATCACTCTTGTAAATACCTTCGATATGGGCAAACTTGACCAGGGCCGGAATCGACTGGAACCATTCTATCAGATCGCTTGTTTCGAGGGTTTGGTCTTCCTCCAAGGATACTATCACAGAACCAATTTGTAAGTTCCGTGCTTTTCACAGGCAGTAGAATTTGAAAGCAAGCAAAGAATCGAGCCACAGCAAGTCTTCTCTAAACGTTCATATATTTGAACCACTGGCCAAGGGTCAATATGAAATATGCAGGCAGAGATCTGAAGTGAACGCGTGGAAAATCCAAGAACTTTGATATACCTGATATAAGGACCTTTGGACTCTTGAACTCATGATCAGGCCACAGATCGTGAAGCGATGATTGGCTGGACTCAGCTGAGGTTACTTCAATACCCCCCGGTGAGTCAGATGATGACAAGGATGGATGATGAGGAGCATTGTGATTTGATGTACTCGGTATAATTGGAAGCTTTAGATAAGGTAAAGGGGCAAGCTCGATACTCCTCTGCTTTGCCTCGTTCGCAAGAAGGATATATACTGGAGTTCTTCTATGTTCGTGCGGACCAGCATTGTTGAACCTGGGCTTCCAATACTTGATTCTGGATGAGATGTTAGCCAAACACTGACGGTGGACCATCCTAAATGAAGATTGTGGATAGTCATTGCACAATAGTAAGCTCGTGGAATGTTCACTTGCCTCGAAAGAACTTTATTATGAAGCACAGCAACTGAAAATGGAGTTCCATGGCTCAAGTATTTGAGTTCATCAATAAGACTGCGGGTAAAAGAATGTTGGCCTACATCAGAAGCCATGGTCTCAAAGCCACAGGCAGCTATTACTTCCGTGATGCCACTGCCTAAGCCTGCAGCAGAGCTTGCTGCAGCACAACAATCCAGGAGTATGAAAGCATCTGATTTAGCCTGTTCGAGCATCGTCTGGAGGCCGAACCACTGGACGACAGGAGATTTTGGCTTGTCGGTGCTGAAACAAAGTATTATCATCTTGTTTCGGAGATATCAAGGAAGGAAATTGAGCATTAGATCGATTGTAACTCTTCCTCCTCGACAAGTCGACTTTCCCATCTTCTGCGGAAACGGGATTGTACGGAGGAGCTTACCATGACCATACACACTGGCGATCATCATTCATACCACCATGGCCCCCATAGTAGATTATGAGGAGGCTGTCTTTGCTATCATATTCTTCAAGGAATCCCATAAGCTTGAACGCAAGCGAATTATGCGATCTATTGCTCGGAATCTTCCATTCCTCCGTATCGAAACGATAAATATCACAGAAGACACTTCGAAGTTCGGCCACTGTTCTCAGCTTAGCGATACTGATACCTCTCACAGTTCTGCACTTCTCAATGGAAGATAACATGTAACGATCGTGATGACTGTCGAGGCATGCGGCCACGGACCGGTTTAGGTACCGATTAGTCGCCCTGCCAGGATCTAAACCGCTTCTCCTTCTCCATTGTCGGGCCTTGGTGCTAAACAATCGCACTTGTAGAATATGTGGGACTTGAGTAAAAAAAGTATCGTTGTGCAACGTTACCTTCGGTAATGACGCCCAAATTATCTTCCTCCCAGCTAAGAAGGAGCACATGAACCTCGCTGTATCGCGATTTGCCTTTATTGGGGAAAGCGCCAGCTACGGCATCAGTAAGGGTTTCTCCGAAGGCTTTGAGATCCTTGATGTGGTATTTGGCGAGCGAGATGTCATGTGTCCGCTCTTTTGGTTTCGAATCCATCTCGCCGCACTGGAGAATCTGTGAACAATTACTTTCGTTGTTGATAGCAGGAAATGAGTTCGATAGCTCTACGAGTATGCGTAAATCCACACAGAAGTTTCAGTACACAACAAAACATTGTTCAAGCGAGAACTGGCGAGGCAGTCCTGACGAGAACACAGCCCCGCAGTAAGCCTCAACCGTGGGGATTTGCCTTTCTGTCATGTCCGACGGCAGCCTCGTCAGTATTGAGCTTGGGGGATTGGATTGGTTGTGAAGCGAGAAGTGCTGGATCCAAGATGGGAGATGCCGCAATCGGGCACCTACAGGCTACAAGCTGGCAAAAACAGGCATTACTTATGCTCCAGCAAAAGAACTATTGATGGACCTCGAAGGTCAAGATTTCGACTGGCGATGTGCATTTTGATTTAGTGAGCGTTTCAGTTGCCTAGATCATTTTACATTACTCTCCCTGGACCATGCAAAGTCCGCGATACAACAATTTTCCTTTATCAGCTCACTTTCTTACGTAGGGTATCCTACACCCTGACCCACTGGACAGTTCGGCACGTTCGCCTGCCACGCGATCTTCGCGTAGGCTGGCAGATAGCTGTTTGTCGTAAAGGTCTTTGGCAGATAGTACGATACATCCTTGATTGTATACTTGGCACCGAGGCTTTGCAGTGCGGGAAGAACATCCGTGGAAGCGATGTAGTCAAGGAAAACTAGATCGACGGACGCAGGAAGGCCGTTTGCGGGGAACGAAGCGTTGGCTTGGATGGCGTTTGGTTGGGGGTAGTTGGGAATTTTGGAGTGGGGAGTATCGTCGCCGTCGGAGCCAAAATCATCTGTAACTAGGTTAGCGAAATTACGGTGTTGTATCTAGGAGAAGGCTGGCTTGCCGGTTGTAACGTAGCCGGGAGTGAGAGCTAAGCTTTGGCGTCGATGGATACCGCGTGTCAAAGGACTTGAGCGTGGTTTTTGCCCCTCATGCGCGTGTGCTAGATCAGGTTCAACGCAAGCGTCACCGGTCAGGGGAGTAAACCCGAAATCTGTAGGTTGGAGATTACGGCGCTTCTTGCTGTACGTGGGGCTGTTCAGGACGGCTAGAAGCTGACTAGCAAGGCTGTAGGGGACGTTGGGAATGTACTGAAAGCCGTCGGTGAAGGGGCTGACGCTGAAACTGTCGTCACTGGATCGGGGTCAGCGGGGATCCCCGGAGGATCGAGAGTACGAAGTCTTACTATGTAAATGGCCCCTTGACTAGATCAAAGCGGACACTACCACTGTTGATGAAGATCAAGCGTGGGATCGTAGACCTTGCAGGGTTGATCACTGTTGCAGTCAAAGCGGTCTCTAGTAGTCCAAGGATGTTTCCCTCGGTTCCGAAAGGTTTGCAATATAGGCAGTAAGTCTCCGGAGCGCAGCCGTAAAGAGCAGTCAAGTTGAGGTCCTTGCGGTCCTTGATGATCTCAGCAGTGACGCGCTCGCCGCTATGATAATCGAAGGTGTTATCTTGAGAGCCAACAGCATGATACGCAAATGTCAATCGGTTCCAGTCAAGATAGCGTCTTGAGTAAACGGTATTGGATTTGACAATAGAAGTCTCGTTGGAGACTGGGACTGCTTTCCTAGTTGGGTTGGGCACACCACGGGGTTTCATATTGCCCGTGAAGGTAGTTGAGTTGATGCCGCTCATAGAAAGCCATCCGAGAGTTTCACAGTATCGACCTAAAACCGGTTCAGTCTCCGCACATGGTGTCCATGGCAAAATCATGTACTTACCAGACTCTAATGCAGTGGATGCTTCGTCATAGATGGCGAAATCCCTGTTCAGGCATCAGAAAGCTGCACATGATCGATTAGAGGAACACGTACCGGATGTGGCTATGACCGCCAAAAGCCTGGATTGGTGTATCAGGATGAGCGCCACGAATTGTCTTGTAAACTGTCCCAAGTGTATTTTCGCTATCGTTCATTCGTGCTGGGTTGTGCCCGATCAAAAGGAAAAGATCAATGGGTTTCGGGTAGTTGACGGCATCAAGGAAAGCCTTCTCTTTGACAAGATCCGCTGCTTTGATGACTTTTGACACATTCGAATTGCCTTTAAAGTCATACAGCACACCGAAAGCCATGATTCGGAGGCCTTTGGAGAGAATCAGGATCACAGCAAAATTGAGAAGTATTGATCTAGACTTACCGTGTTGGGTTGTGAAATACCGGTATGGCTTTCCTACGTACTCGAACTGTCCGGTTGCAGGGTTGATTATTTGCACATTGCTGGTGACATATTTGTCCCCGTAGACTTTACTGAATTGATTAAACGTCTCGTAAGCAATGTCAGTGATGTAGAGCTCGTGATTGCCTACAGCACCGTCAGAACACTGCTTGCTATACATGCGAAGTCCGAATGACAGTACCGATGGTTAGTACATCGTAGTCCACGTTTTCGAATATTAGATTGCTGAGGCGGCCATTCGGCTTCGTGGCATCACTCAGGCCATTCCCGTCATGCAAATCACCTAATCCAGGTGGAGTCAGACAATTTTCGACAATGCAATGGAGAGGTCTCAAGGTGAAAGTGGAATTTTGAGATGCATACCAGTGTCGATTAGCAGCAAGTCGACTCCGAGGTTGCCAGCCTTGTGCTGCATATGCCTGTAGCTTGCGTTAGTGCGCTCCAAGTGTAGCTCTCAGTTGATGTAGAAATTGTACCTTGTAAAGCTGACAAAGTCGCCCCAATCAGCACCGTAGTTCTGCTCCTTGAGATGCCTGCCAGATTCTTAGATATTGTAGAAGGTATAGCTACATCTCATCACGTTGAAGCTTACCCTTCAAGCCAACCGTGAGTATCGGTTGTATGCAGGAAATTCAATTGACCCCACTCGAGAGATGCTCGAGGCTGGACAGTAGCATTAGGAGCCCCAGGCTGCATACGCCGAACATTTCGAACATGTGCTGCATCGTTGTGAGATCCGTAACAATCCTCGCAAGCGAGCAAGGGTGCAGCTGTCGCAAGCAAAGCGATCGCGGTAAACCTCACCATTTCGACACCTAGAGACGTGAGACTAGTATTGGAAATGGCAGGAATCTTAAAAACTTGTACAGAGACTGACAAGCAGAAAGACGTTCGCAGAGAGTGACATGATGGCTAAGTAGAGTGCAAAGTCTTATACAATCGAACAACGCCACAGGAATGGAAGGCAATTGAGATCAGGCCCAGAACGATGTTGCTGATCCTGATGGTATCCAATCCAAATCCCCATCCACAAACGTGCCTGCATGCCGTACGCACGTTTGTGACCCACCGGACAAAAAGCACCTTCCCAGATGGCACGTTGCCTCGGTTGCTTTAGCCATGATTGGCAGTTCTAATGCATCGACAATCTGCCATCATCGGAGCCTAGATAAATTTGGACTGATTTCACTTCATCCATCGAAGGGACTACTACGTAGTAATGGTAAAGAATTGAGCGCACGAGGGGCAGCCCAGACCGCTGATGCGTATTGGTTCGATTAGATTATGGGATTTACTCGCTTAGATAACTCTGATAACAGTTTCTGCTTGATCTAATCTGATGGAGCTAAGCTTCTGTACGTTCTCTTCAACAATAAGACAACCAATAGGAGCAAAATTCAACGCCGGGACTTATCGAGGTTACAATGGTCAAGCGGAAGGTTGGAGCTCTGGAGAAGGTAGAAGCGGATCTGTGAGACAGTCATTCTAAATAGTCAGCAGCAAAGCGCTGACACGGTGCCTACAGATCAAGTTTGCAATACAAAATACGGCGAGATCCAGCGTCCGTTTGGCATTGGTCCCGATGTCCTACTGGTACTGACTACCACTCAGTTCGTACAAAGAGGAGTTTGCGAAACAATACAACCAGTATGAGTCGCAAAGGGACATCTTTCTGCAGGCACCGTCATCTGCGACGGACGCAGGCATTGTCTCTTTCCGCGACCTTATCGACTTCGTCTCCCATGTTGCTGATTGCTACCCTACCATCACCGCGCACTTCCCACAAGAACTCGCAGGAATCCTGACTTCGTACCATCAAAATCTGGAACCAGAGTTGAGGGAGAAGATCGTGGGAAGTTTGGTCCTGCTCCGACGGAAAGAAATCATCGATTCGTCTACGTCTGTACTTATTCTTCAATATCAAAACGTTGCGATGCTCTAACATTGAACATAGACTATTACACACTCTGTTTCCTATACTCATATCTACCCCGAGCAAGTCGTTACGGACTCTTCTCTTTCAAAAGTTCCTGTCTGACCTCCGTACTTCAAATGCAAAAACCACCAACCATCGCCTCAATCGTACGATACAAACCGTTCTACACAACCTTCTCACTTCTGATCGAGTGTCAGCTAAAGGAGTCTGGGCAGTAAAAATTACGCGAGAGCTATGGAAACGTCAAATATGGACAGACTCGAAAGCTGTGGAAATAATGAAGGAAGCCAGCCTAGCAGATAATGAAAAGGTGGTCGTTGGTGGCGTTCGATTTTTTCTGGGTGGTGATAAGGAAAGGGAGGAAATGGAAGATGAGAGCAGTGATGATGAGGCTGTTGATATGGGCAGGTTAAGACACCAGATGGGGATCAACAAAAAGAAGAAGAGAAATATCAGAGTCATGGACAATGCGGTGGAAAAGCTGAAGAAGAAGGAACGCAGGAAGAAACAACCTCACCCGCTGAACTTCTCCGCTTTCCATCTTCTTCATGATCCGCAAGGTTTCGCCGAGACTTTGTTCTCCAAACATCTGCACAACGCGAAGTTGAAGCTGAACCTTGAACAGAAGCTGCTCGTACTACAGCTCGTGTCTCGGTTGATTGGCCTACATAAACTCACCATCCTAAGCTTCTATTCGTATTTCCTCAAATACCTCACACCTCGTCAACCATCAGTCACTTCCTTCCTAGCATCACTGGCGCAGGCCACACACTCTCTGGTTCCACCAGATGTCCTTGAGACCCTGGTGCAGAAGATCGCCAATGAATTTGTCTCCGAAGCTGCGGCAGCAGAAGTCGCCTCCGCTGGGCTGAACGCCATTCGCGAAATCTGTTTCAGGCAACCTTTAGCCATGACTGACACGCTTCTGCAAGATCTTGTCCTGTACCGAAAAAGCAAAGACAAAGGTGTTTCGATGGCTGCGAAAGGTTTACTAGGTTTATATCGTGAGGTAGGGGCAGATATGCTCAAGAAGCGCGACAGGGGCAAGGAAGCAGCAATAGGGCTGAGAAGTGGGGAACGAAAGGAGCAAAGGTTTGGCGAAGAAGCTGCTGGGGAAATTGAGGGCATAGAACTGCTAGAGAAGTGGAAGGAAGAAGAGCGGCAAAGAATAAGGCTGGACCTGGGGCTACCTGCTGAAGTAGGGGAAGGTGAGACGCCCCAGGAAGAAGAGGAAAACGCGGGTGACTGGGAAATCGACGATAATGACAGCGACTCTTCTGGTGGTTGGATCAACGTCGAAAGTGACGACGAAATAAACATCGACGACTCAGACGACGACAAGCCCACTACAAAGAAAGCCAAATTAGACCCCACCCCAACGAACGACGACAACGACAAAGAGATTTCCTTCGAAAAACTCCCCGAAATACCACCCAAACCCTCCACCCTCGCCACAACCCGCATCCTCACCCCCGCCGACCTTGCCAAACTCCACGAACTCCGTCTCGCCGCCACCCTCTCCTCTTCTCTTCCCTCCTCCCAGCGCAACAAGAAACGCACCCCCTCAAAACCCACCACCCGCCACGCCGACGACGCCCTCACCGCCACCGAAATCGAAGGCCTCGCCTCGCTCTCCAAGAAATCTTCCAAAGCCGAAAAAGTTGCTTTGGCAAAGGAAGGCAAGGGTGATAGAGAAGTGAAGAAGAGCACGCAAGCAAAGCGGCAGGAGAAAAAGGAGAGCGAGGGGAAGAGTACGACGAATAGGGAGAAGGCGCGGAAGAAGAATTTCATGATGACGTTGGGGAAGGCGAAGGGGAAGCAGAAGAAGAGTTTAGTAGAGAGGGGGAGAGTACTGAAGGCGCATGTGGACAGGGGGAAGAGGGGTGGAAAGAGGGGGAATGTGGGGATGCGATGATTTGTGATCGATATACCATGATGTTGATGGAATGCTGTTAAGCAAAGTACCGTGTCACGATCCTCGCCATATCCCGTGCTCTTCGCTCTCGACCGTGATGTGGAGATCATGATACTCATGCCCGGATGATGATGCTCATCTTACTCGAATCAATATAGGTGTACCGCATGCCAGCCGTCGTCTATGTGCCATCTTCTTTCTTGGCCTCCCATCCATCACTTGACTGCATGCATCTTGCGCAAAGATGTCGATGTTCCTTCCCGTGCCTTCCTAAGCATGTTCTATTGTTTGAACATGCACTCAGATCTGGGAGAATGCATGCGTCCGCACGATGTTTCATGAGTCTAACACACACATGTTTCAGTCGTTTCATCCCTTTGGAAAGGGTATCACCCACAGACTGCTAGAAGATTCTTGCAGCGGTGTGTCGGTGTGAAGATCCTGATTCTATTTGCTCACGGACTGATCTCCTAATGAAACGTCAGGTTTATCATTGCGAGATCCCGTATTATGTTAGTTCACGTAATCATGGGTTCCACATCCTGAAAGACCCTATCTTTGTAGATCTATCTCGTCGCTGGCCAGAATCAGGCGTCCATCCACATCCCTCTCATAAAAAAAATAAGCCTTCACCGAACCCGCCAGGCAACTCCCTATCCTCCTTCCCCACAAAACTTGCCAATGACACTCAACTCATCCACATCATGACCTCCCCCAACCCACTCCTCGAATGTTGATTTCGCGGCCTCTGTCACTTTGCCCCCCCTGGCCCTCCACCCCCTTTCGCCAATGCCATCGCCGCAGCTACAGCGCATGTATGGCATGGGTTCGGGTTTTGGATAGTGGTCACGTTTGCACATGCGCAAGTGGGTGCGGAAAATGAGGTTGTGTGTGGGCAGGTGTGGGAGAGAATTGTTTTGCACATTTTGATGGTAGGAGGGGATTGCGGTATTGGTGGAAGGGGGTGTTGTGATGGAAGGGGGAATAGCTTTATGGGAAGGAGGAGGTGTGGTATTTGCTGGTGTGAGTTGGTTTTGGTTGAGTTGTTTCCAATTGAGTTGTCCCTGGTTGAGTTGTCCTTGGTTGAGTTGTTCTGGTTGAATTATGACTTATAGGTTTAGTAACGTGGGATATGGGGAATGTTAAGGTATGCGATAGATATAGTTAAGATTGAGCTTGTGACTGTGATGATTTGTCTGTTTCTGGGTTTTGGGTTTCGGGGTGATTGCTTTTCGTTGAGTTGGCGCTTTTGAAATTTGGAAACGGTTCTGAGGAAAGTTTGTATAAGTGACGTATAAACAAGAGTCAGAATCTTGATGTTTCGGTGAAGGATCGCTGGGAGGCTAGAAAGAGATGGAAATAGATGACGGTAAAGCTTTGTATACTTATCAAAAACAGATTTATCGAAGATCATATTTTGATTCTCCGTTGGAGAAAGCCCCGTTACGGCAAAAATCTCTTGAAGTATGAAGACTGATGTCCGTGTACCTTGCTGTAGGGTCAAATTCTTATTGAGGAACTGGACTTTGAGTCGTGATTCGTAGGGGATACTCCAAGTTTTCGACATGTTGTCGTTGAAAGGTGAATAGGCCGCGGAGTACATTTATTCACAAACGTCGTTCGTAAGGAATAGTCCGAGTCGGCTCGTTGAAAAGCGAAGGAACAGTTTGTGGAACTTAGTCCAGTTTTTCAAAATGAGATCGTTGAACGCCGAAATCTGACACTAACAATACCAACGAAGAGCATCAGCATCATTACTTATCCATTATTTGTCACGCTTGTAAGCAACACAAAACTAAATCGAAGAGACAGACTGAAGTCAGCATTCATCTTCTATCGCCTGGCATATATAGTCCCCTCAAGGCACCTCCTGGAATCCACTCCTGGTGGAGTATGGTTGTTTCTAGCATTGTTGGCTCTTACGTGAGTGAGTAAATGGTTGATGAATGCTTTTGAAGATAGTAAAGGGCACAATCCCTTCCACTACAAACCTGGAGACTTTATTCTGAACGACCCAGTCCATCCGAAAGCCAATATGTATACAATACGTCCGTGTACCAAATCTTGGAACAATCGTGGCTTCCAACAGTCCATACGGAGGACTGGATTTCCTGTAGAATCCAATATCACCAACCCACAGCTTGCTTTTAAGAGAATCATGTATCCGTCTTATAGTCCGTATCGGACAAACGAGAACGGCAAGCACACTGGCTAGGGGAACATTGGAGGACGTTATCGCAGTGAACAGTAAGCAAATTGAACTCGTGATGGAAGGTAGTCGTAGGGATAAAGTTCAATTGATTGGTGAAGAGCGGTGCTAAGCCAGATTGGCATGAACCCTAGCGCCCACACCGGGAATAAGCGAGCGAGAAATTGACTAGGTATGCCTAACTATCTTGATCATCTTCAGGTATCGCTTCACTCATCTCTCAACATGTCTGACACCGGCGAAGTCGAGGTGGAGAACCCCAGCGGCTACCAAGTCCTACCCAAGGATGTTACATCCGAGATCGGCACTGTCAAGCTGTTCAACAAGTGGTCATACGAGGACGTCGAGGTCCGAGATATCTCTTTAACGTGAGCCTAAACCCCCTGTATTGGAGTCTTTGATATCTTGCGCAGCCAGGAAAGAGTATATGGGAGGTGTAAAGTTACTGAGGGGCGGGAGTATTGTTTTTGTGCGAGAGAGCTATATCATGGACTTGGGTCACCAGAGGATGTCAGCTAATACAGCCGTCTACGGTTAGAGACTACATCCAAATCCGCGCCCCAGTCTATATCTCCCACTCCGCCGGTCGCTATGCTGTCAAACGCTTCCGAAAGGCCCAATGCCCCATCATCGAGCGCCTCACAAACTCACTGATGATGAACGGCCGCAACAACGGTAAAAAGCTAATGGCTGTCCGCATTGTTGCCCACTCTTTCGAAATCGTAAGTGCTTTTCGCCCCTGACGATACCGATCACCACTAACTGCATCTTCCGCTCAGATCCACATCATGACCGACCAAAATCCCATACAGATCGCCGTTGATGCCATTGTGAACTGCGGCCCCCGCGAAGATAGTACGCGTATCGGTTCTGCAGGTACTGTGCGTCGACAAGCCGTCGATGTTTCACCTCTACGCCGCGTTAATCAAGCGATTGCTCTCCTTACAATTGGTGCGCGCGAGGCGGCATTTAGAAATGTCAAGAGCGTGGCGGAGTGTTTGGCTGAAGAACTGATCAACGCGGCAAAGGGAAGCAGTAACAGCTACGCGATCAAAAAGAAGGATGAGTTGGAGCGTGTGGCTAAGAGCAATCGGTAGATCCTTTGCGAGAGTGAAGGGGCGTGGTATTTGGGACACATTCACTTGCTTTTGTACAGGTAGTACGGCAAGAAAATCGTCAAGATTCATTGAACGTGCACTGCTGGTTCTTTCGCGCTCACAATACTCAAGCACTGAACGGACCGGACACGACTTGCAGTAACCGCTGTCCTCAACACATCAGCCGCTTACTCGAAGACCAGCCTGTTATGGCCCCGAGAGCTTCAATATCTCGATCCTAAACATACTCGTGGATCCATGAGAGCAGTTTTGTGATTCGCTCACTTTTCCAATACTCCTCCCTGCATGTCCACTATACCATATCCAGGATGTTAAGCTGGTTCGTGTCTGGGTCTACCCCAACAGTTGCATGTAGCCTCTTTAAATCCTCTCAAGCCTCGCAACTCCGGGTCATGATGGCATTTTATGTTCCTTTCGGCCTCTTGATCCCGTTGGACGATTGTAAATGATCGGAAGCGACCGTTTCCCCAACCAAGCCTCATTCACTACTTTTATCCCCCTTCTTCAACCTCTCGAGCTCCGCCATAATTCCCTCAACCGCAACCCTCATCCCCTGCACCTCCTCCTCCACTTCCCCTCCTCCAAATGCCCCACTCCACCCCACATACGCCGGCATCCCCGTTCTCCTAGCCAATATCTTCGCCAGCCGTGTCGCGAAATCGATACTTCCAGGAATGTCGTAGAGAGGCGTAGATAGAGGATCCGAGGGATTGAACCTCTAGACGAGTCTCGGTTGATCAGCTTGCGGTCCCTAGGTTTTGCAGTAGTTTAGGGGTTTCCCTATTAGGGACGTACGTTCGGCATAGCATAAACAAAGGAGCCAAGCGGGGAGAGCGAGGATGTGGTTAAGGTAGGGGTAGTGGTAAGGAAAGCGAGAACAGAAGTGGCGAAGGGAGTCAGCTGGATACGGAGGGATGTGTGGGGACTTAGGGGAAGCGGGAGGGAGAGGATGATGGGTTTAGTTGGGAGTGGAGTGGTGGTGGTCTCGGAGGCGGTGGGTGGGGCAATGGTGGAGGGGCTGTGGTTTGCTTGGGAGGTGAATGACATGGTGTCGTGGAGACGCGAATACTGTGATACTTTGTGTGCAGATGAGAATGTGTTCGATTTAAAATGATCTTGGAACAATCTTTACACTTCTTATTTACTATTTGAAACAAATGAGTAATTAAATATGGTTTAGAATAGGTAAATAATGAAGGGAACCAATATTTGCACACCCAGTTTCCATACATGCACGCCCAATTTCACTAAGGTACCTAAGGTACATAAACACCCATCCAAATTAGGATTAATTACAGATACCTCGGTCGCCTAGAAACACCTTTATTTGTATGAGTGCCCCACCAAGAATTAAGTACTTCTGGGATCAACTGTTATTTCCAAGCTAATTTACGCCTGGAATTGACCCCACCACCTGGTGCTTGCTCCTGAAACTCCGGAATCTGCTCTACAACAGCTGAACCTTCGTCACCCCCCCTACCTCGTCCTCCGAGATAGGTAGATTAGATATCTGGTAACATGTTAGATGTTGCATGTGTAACGCGATAAATTTGATGGAGGATGACGTCGTTGCCTGCAGGTACTTAATTCTTGGTGGGGAACTCATACAAATAAAGGTATTTCTAGGCGAATATTGGTTTCCATAATGAATTAAATGACTGCAAGTGAATGTCGGGATACAGGATTAATTACATGCAAAAAAACGAGCAAGTAAACAAGTAAACAAACGCTAGTACGTGGGGTGTTTGAAGAAGGTTATAAGGTCGGTTCTATCTATGTGAATAGGCGAGGCACATCGCTGCTGGCTTGTTTGTCTGCTCCAGCACATTTCCAGCACATATCCTCCAGCATATATATTGTTTTGTTTGTTTATTCGCACCTTTCTTTCCTATTCTCGGCAGCCTAAGTACATAGCTTGATCTTTTCCCTCTCTTTTCTCTTTCCACAGAATCGAATACCGGCCTTTCTATGCGCAGGACTACGCAATGTTTCAAGATCCAGAAGATTGGAATGGCGGCTACGATCCCTTAGAAGATCCCGAAGAGAGGAGAGTACTCTTTGCTGCTTTAGATTCTTTCCGGTAGGTTTTTGGTGTAAAGGAGCGTTGAAAAGATCATATCACACTCTCACTTGTAACCAGAGGAAGTGACCGTAAATTTCCAAACCTTCTAAGGGCTTTGATATTTATTATAGCTTGTTTCCCTCCGCATTCCCTGCAAGTATTTACCTCAAAACTCGCAATGGCTCAGCACTGGAGGCATGGTGTGCCAAACGGGGTAGGGTGATTCTGTTTGCATTCGTTCTAATTGGTGATGCTGCCTTTGTGCATGATCGTTTTCTACTTTTCATCTCCAAGACTACTGTTGAATGCTTAATTACTAACAATGGCGCAATGCATAAGCCTATATCGAAGGACCGCTCACTTTCATGCGACGCATCGCCGCCGTCAGAACTTCTACGCCTTGCCAACTGCACAATGGCAGATGTTGGCCGCACCTCCATTTAATATTCTCGCAAATCTTGACCGTGTGGATGATGCTATCGATGTGAACGCAGATCTGGCCCTGGAAATCCTAGATACTGGCTTACAGTCATTTGATGTTGATCCAGTATCGGAAACTCAAAAACCCGAGTGGCGGGATACTGCTACATCTCGAGATATGGACAAAGTCAGAACAACTATTCGTCAAATGTATCGTGACTGGAGTGCAGAGGGAGCCGATGAGCGTCGTGCTTGCTACGAACCGGTGCTGCATGACGTTGCCGAAGCGTTTGCCAGTAGCTCTGATAAAAGTAAGGTGAAGGTGCTTGTCCCTGGAGCTGGACTTGGCCGTCTTGTCTATGAATTCTGCAAAGGAGGTTACACGGTCGAAGGGAATGAGCTCTCGTACCATCAACTCATAACATGTAGCTGGATTTTGAACCACACCAAGCGAGCCAATCAATTCGACCTTTATCCCTTCATACTAGACTTTTCCAATGTTGTTAATAGGAAGCACCAGCTCAAAGCCGTCAAGATACCTGATGTCCACCCTGGGACCGATCTCGTGGAATCCATAAAACAGACGAATAGCCATCCATTCGGTAGAATGAGCATGACAGCTTCGGACTTTCTTGTTCTATACAGCGATCAACGGCATCACCAGATGTTCGATGCAGTAGTGACAGTGTTTTTTATAGACACAGCGCCAAATTTGATAAGATACATACAGGTGGTACATAATTGTCTAAAAGAAGGGGGAGTGTGGATCAATCTAGGCCCTCTGCTGTGGCATTATGGGGGCCAAGAACCCCCAAGACCAAACAAGGTAGAAAGCAGTGGTGAGGGAAGAAGAAAAAATGCAGGCATCGAGGAGCCAGGTACGGTTGAGCTCACTGACGATGAGGTATTGATGCTTGTTCAGACCTTCGGGTTCGAAATCGAGAAGCATGAGATGCGGAATGATGGATTTGGGTACATACAGGATCCCGAAAGCATGTTGCAGAATATTTATAGAACATCACATTGGATAGCCAAAAAGCAATCATGATTATTCTTCTAATTTGGCAGGACTTACGGTCCCTGACAGTCCGCAAGTCAAGAGTAGGAGGCCACTGGCCATTCGCTGGTTGTATCGATATCGATATGTAGTCCTTAGTCCTCCCGGAAGCAATCTGTGCTTAGTGAGCGATTGCGCCAACAACCGGAAATGCCAAGAATGGGGCTTCAAGATTCTCGAGTCTGAAATGATCCTTCGTCTTTCCCCCATCTCCGTCAGTAGGGCAAGGCTGATGGCATGACACTGTATGCTTTGAGCAGCGAATCTCCATGATGTTTTGTTTCAGAAAACGTGAGACATATGCGGAACAGATAGATGACAGCAGTCGTTAACTGGATGTCAGAAAGATTTGGATAGCCCCGCGTATCAGGCAGCTCTCTAGGCAAGCTTGAACCTACCGGGAGTTGTGCGAGTAGGAACCGAGCCTGCATTACCCAGCGTAACAACATCAATTTCCTTCAAATAGATAGATCCAAATACTGAACAAAATCGCGACTCGTTGATATAAGTTATCAGAGACTTGAATTCCTCATCACTCCGCCCCTCCCGCTGCTATTCTTGGTCAGCACCGCCCCCGGTGTCTCCCTCAAGGCGGACATTTTAGCAGGCGCATTAGTAGCGAAGAGACAAGGTACACTTGATTTATCCCACCACGCACAATGAAGCCCAACTGCGGTGTCTTTGACGTTGACCTTTTGTTACCTTAGGCATCATATGGACCTCATGAACGCACGATTCAAACAGTTCGGTGCTTCCCTTGGTTCGAAGCGCAATCCCAATAGAAACACTTCCCAAAACCCTGTTCAGCCCACGTCCACCAACGGAGTTGCTCCAACCCCACCTCTCAGTACTTCCTCCACCACCAGTTTACCCATGAATCAAGGGCAAAACGGGCTCGGGCGCCCTCCAAGCTACACTTACAACCCTAACGCTCCAAGGTCATCAAGTCCATTGCCCCCAGCGACGCAGCAATTACCACATCATCCACCACCTATCAACACGGGATCTTATCCACAAGGTCACCCTGCTTTGAATGGCGCAGCGCAACCACCAGGTTACGCAGGCGGATATGCTCAACCCAATGGTATGCACGGCGCTGGCGCACCGCAGTCCACTATGGGCCACTACCCAGGTCGAGGAGCACCTGTAGAGGTCGAAGGCGCTGGCAGGAGCAAAGCGCAGTTGATCGTTGGCATTGATTTTGTTCGTAACATACCTTAGTTCCGTTGACTCTCTATCTTTGACTGAGATATAATCTAGGGAACCACTTTTTCTGGCGTTGCATTCGCTTTCGCGACAAACACAGAGGCAAAGGAGGATATCATTACAGAATGGCCTGGCGCCGGCAATCAAACTAAACAAAAAGTAGGGTCTCCGAACCATTTTACCCAACGACTGTGCTGAAATCATTAGATACCCACTGTGCTCTATTACGACCAATACCAAAAAGTAGTCGGATGGGGTCCTGACATTGCCGAAGCCCTTGCGCCAACAGGCTATCCCAAGCCGGGCGTACAGAAGGTTGAATGGTTCAAATTACAACTCATGCTCTCGGGAAACACATACATTGACCCCATCAACCTGCCTCCCCTCCCACCCGGCAAATCGGAGATTGACGTCGCTGCGGACTACCTTTACAAATTACGGCAAGCCATGAGGAGTCAGCTGCAGAAAACGCTAGGAGAAGTTTTTAATCGAGAAGAACGCAATATCAGATATTTCCTGACTGTTCCTGCTATCTGGAACGATGCCGGAAAGGCTGCAACACGTGCAGCTGCAATTCAAGCCGGCTTCTTACGAGACGAGAACGACAACCGACTCACCTTGATCACCGAACCTGAAGCAGCCGCCATGTTTTGTACGAAGACTGGTCTACTCAACCTCAAAATTCGGGACGCTGTTCTTATTGTTGATTGTGGTGGAGGAACCGTTGATTTGATTGCCTACGAAGTCGAGGAAGAGACGCCCTTTACCGTGGCTGAATGTACCGCCGGATCTGGAGACTCGTGTGGTTCTACTGCATTGAATCGAAACTTCAGTAATATTCTACGAGCAAAGATCCGCAAGATGAAGCTTCCTGACGGGTCAAAGACGGCGGGCAAGGTCTATGCAAAGTGTATCATGGATTTTGAGAACCGGATAAAAGCGGATTTCCGCAATAACGGACAGAAGTGGGCGGTTGATGTGGGTATCGAGGCTGAGTTCCCCGAGGCTGGAATTGAAGAAGGGTACATGACCTTCACGAATGAAGAGATCCTCCAATGTTTTGAGCCCGTGGTCAACCGTATCCTAGAATTAGTGCGCAACCAGATCATCGCCATACAAGCCCAGAACAGAATACTACAGGTAAACTTTCCGAATTCTTCCTTTCACTAATCACCAAGCTAACATTCCCCCCCCCCCACCCAGAACGTCCTTGTCGTCGGCGGCTTCGGCGCCTCCGAATACCTCTTCCAACAAATCAAACTCCACGTCCCCCCTCAATTCCAAGCCAAAGTTGTCCGCCCCATGGATTCCGTCGCCGCCATCGTCAAAGGCGCCGTTACCGCCGGCATCACTGAGCGCGTCATCACCTCGCGAGTAGCCCGCCGCCACTACCTCATGGCCACTCTGCAGCCCTTCAAGGAAGGCCATCACCCCGAGCAATACCGTGTCCCTAGCTTAGACGGCAAAGACCGCTGCAAGTACACGCGGCAGATTTTTGTGCAAAAGGGACAGAGGGTTAAGATTGGGGAGCCGGTTAAAGTGAGCTTTTTCAGGCAGGTGGCGCCGGGGGCGACATTAATGTACGAGGATATTCTGTATGCGTGCGATGAGGATGTTTGTCCGGAGTATACGAAAGATCCGAGGATCAAGGAGGTGGTTACTTTGACGAGTGATTTGAGCAGGAAGAATTTAGAGAAGGATTTCGAGAGGATGGATACGCCACAGGGGACTTTCTATCGTAAGCATACGCCCTAGTTCTTGCCCTTCAAACCCTCTCGAAATTATGTTCACTCATGTCAAATAATCGTACAGGCGTCTACTTTGACATTCTTCTCGCCCTTGACGGCAGCGAGTTCAATGCAGAGCTGGTCTGTCAAGGAGAGGTGATGGGACGATGCTCCGCAAGATTTAGGTAGGGCAGGACGAGGGTGGGGGATAGAGAGCACAATGGTGACGAGGTCGAAGTCTGAAAGGCTCGAGGGGTGGGGAAAGGAAACGAGACACAGGGGGGTATGAGAATCGTACGTGGGAGTGATGAACGTAAAGGAGAGACGTATTTGTTTTCCCCTGCCTCCTCCGTTTCCTTGCTTCTTCCTGATATCACCAGAGACTTTGGGCTTCTGTTTTTTTGGGTGGGGAGCTCGAGCGGATACCTCTAGCAATTTTCTGGGTCTTTATGAATTGAAAGTGTTCGATTCCTGGCCTCTTTCGGCTTTCAGGTTTTGCAATGAAGCTCCTTCGAGTTGTCGAGTGACTCGTGGTTGCCTTAGTCTCGTCTCCAGGATCCAACGCTGAATGCATAGTATCTAGTCAGGGTTTTCCGTGAGACGGAAGGGTAGCTTAGGTGCCGTTGTGAAGAGCTTGGGAGATCGAGGATAAGGCGGTATGGTAAGCCGTCTCTCATCTTTGATTCTGATATCAAACAAAGATGGCAAGAGCTTCCTCGTAGAACTGATCTCTCTTGACGTTATGACAGAGTGTACTCTGCTGTCAAGATGAGCTATCACGAGTAGCCTAGTGGGCCACTCCGGGGATGTCGAAATTGCTAACAGCGTATCTTCATTTGATATGGCTAAGTGAGCAATTAGTCTCATGGATTTATTCAGAATAATGTAACTATTACTCAAGCCTAACAGCATACGGTCTTCAAAACCCGCTCTTCTGTTTTGTACCAGATTTGTCTAGGGTTGTTGAGCTACGGTAAGTGAAGCTTTCATTTCTTTCAACGTTCCGCCATGAGCAATCGCTGATACATTTTGCACCTAAGGTAATTCTGCATGTATCGTTCCTCGCCCCAAATCAGCCCTGCACAGCATTCATTCCTTCCGGTTTGTGTAGGCTTCCCCTTTAAAATGCGACCACGACCGTCGGTGTTGTCATTGCCGTCGCCATTGCTATTACCATCACCACTGTTTTCATCTACTAACCGCATGGAATCCACAACGCCTCACTCGCTCCTCTCACCAAATTCACAGCAAACTGTTGATTCTCTTGTTGATGGAACCTCGATCTCTGCTCATACTAATGCCGTTGCACATCTCAGGGACCGAGACTTTCTAAGTTTTGTTGAAGATGCTGAGCCGTTTTCGGGCTACTATGTTGGCGGCTATCATCCGGTCCATTTGGGCGAGCGTTACGGTGATGGAGGTCGCTATAAGATGTTGCGCAAGCTACCTTAGGCAACGGCACGTTTTCCACGGTATGGCTAGCGAAAGATCTGGCAGCAAAAAGGTATGTGAAATCTGGTGATACGAGCTAATGAAGCAAGAAGCTGTAGAATTGTTCGAAGCAAGAGAGCATTTGAGGTTTCTCTCACGGTTGAAATCGCTTACAAACCTTAGAGATCGGTACGTCGCCCTTAAGATTCTCGTAGCAGGACCACCATCGAGGTCTATCAACCAAGATGATCTGCTCAATTCACACCACCATGATGCACCAAAAATGGCTCACGATAGCAACACCAACGCGATCATGATTAATGAGATACGCATCCTTCAACGTCTTTCAGATACTTCATCAGCAAGTTTCCATCCTGGAAGCGCGCATATCCTGTCGCTCGTAGACCATTTCACCATCTCAGGACCTAATGGAACACATCATGTGCTGGCAACAGAAATCGCAGGTCCACGGATCTCAGATTTAGTAATGCCAAGTGCTGTTGTTCGGGAGCTCTGTCGACAGCTTGTGGAAGAAGTAGACTATCTACATCAGCAGGGTATTACGCATGGTGGTAGGTAAGCAGTACCGATTCTGGCGAACGCCCTTCTCTTATCTCCGTTTACTATAGATGGTAGCGAAAACAGATGCAATGACTATCCTTAAAGGTAAAACGCACAATAGAGGGTTGACTCCGCGTCGCATAGTGGTGGCCACGATTAGGACGAATGCTAGAATTGAAGAGCTCATGAGAGTAGCAAAAATGATACGATCCGCTACCCGAGGGCACAGGCAAGTGTAGCCGAGCCCCTAGCAGTCAATTCCAGAGCGAGCGCAGGGTGCCCACTTAATTCTACAGACATAGTGGTCGAGAGGATTGATACCTTTTATTGTGTGGCACGATGACTGTCACATACCTAACGTAGGTACCTTAGACTTCGATTACAAATGCTGGACCAAGCCGCAAGGGTAAACCCCTTTTTGTTGCATGTGGTCGTGATTACTGTACTGTGTACATTTCGATCACTCCAAGAAGAATATACATAAATAAGTAGCCTCGACATCTCTGATGACACGAGATTTTCTTATCCGTCATGACTTAGACTTGAGACCTCTTCTACTGTACTGGGCTTACTAGACAAAGAATAACAATCCAATGGCTTTCAAATACTACAGTCTCCTCCTCACTGTCTTCAATTATTACATCCTCTTGATCTCAGGCCAGACCGTGGAATCAGATCCAGGCGTTCATGGCCCTGCATTGGAACTAGTCCATCTCTACTATGATCAATTCCCTACAGGTAAGTTCATTTACCCAAGTCAATATCAACTCTTTCCGTACTTCCTCCGTTTTCACTCAAAGACCTCAATCTGATCCACCTGCAGGCATCGCCGTATCTGCAACTGGAAGGTTGTTTAGCAACTACCCTCCTACGTTGGACGCTAACAACACCAAATACGGTGTTGCGGAGCTTACCACCAGCACCAGCGAGACACCGTACCCGAGCGTAGAATTCAATTCTCCGCCAGAGGGATTCATCAATTATACTACCACTCCCCCTAGTTAGTCTCATGCTTCCGGAGTTCTCGGCCCTTTGGCGAAGCTAATCCGAACACTTGCAATCTTGAGCTGGAGCAAATTACCGTAATTATTCAGTTGGACCTCAGTCGGTAGTTGTGGATGCGAAGGACAGATTGTGGATTTTAGATACGGGGAGAGCGTCGACTCCGACGGGGACCAACGTACTGGCATCTTATGGCGGAGCAAAGCTCGTTGGCGTCCATCTTTCAAATAACACAGTCTTCAAGACCATCGTCTTCCCAACTACCGTTGCATACCCAGATTCCGTACGTCTAATCCTTTCCTTCACCACGAGATCTAACAGACCACCTCCCTAGAACCTCAACGACATCCGATTCGACCTCCGGCCGCACATCACCCCCTCGGGCCAAGGAATCGCCTACATCACCGACTCCAGCACCGAAGGCCGCAACGGCCTCGTCATCGTCGACCTCGGCACCGGCGCCTCATGGCGCCACCTCGACAACATCCCTCAAGTCCGCACCGAGCAGCAATTCCTCCAATTCATCTGGGGCGAGCCCGTCTACAGCGTCGCCGGCCCCAACCAACGCGTCATCGCCAGCTCTTCCGGCGCCGACGGCATCGCCCTCTCCGCCGATGGCGAAACCCTCTACTGGACCGCCGTCGCGAGCCGCTATCTGTACAGCATCCCCACCGCGCGCCTGAGCGACAACTCCCCCCTCTCCGAAGTCCGCGCTCTGGCATCCATGGTCTCGCACGGCCAAAAAGGCATCTCCGACGGCCTCGAGACGGACAGCAACGGGCTCATCTATCTGGGTAATTTCGAACAGAACGCTATTGATGTCTTCGATCCTGCGACGGGGTTGTTGAGTGTGTTTGTAAGGGATCCGAGGATTGGCTGGACGGATAGTATGGCGGTTGCGGCGGATGGGTATTTGTATTTTACGGAGAATCAGGTTTGGAGGACGGCGGGGCATTATCCCGGGACAGATAGGAGGGTTAGGCCGTTTGGGCTGTTTAGGGTTCGGTTGCCGGGGGGTGGGGAAAAGGTGCTGTTGCGGTAGGAGTCGGGGGGTGAAGTAATGAGCAGAAAAAAATGGTGAGTGTCGGTCTCCTCCAGCCTGGGCAGTGCGCTTCAAGACGGCGACACATTCTTTGCGGATTGGTTGTGCTGGCGCTCGATATCCAGTTTCCATCCCCCAGAAAGGCTTCAAACGCTTGAAAAGATAATACAACATCGAAACTTCATGAAAAACCAACGAGACTCCACGACACCACCCGTCATTGTGGCACGGACTTATCCAAACTTGACTCAATTGAAACCCAGTGAATACATGCAGACAAACAAACAACCCCTCATACCTCATCCACCGAGAAGCCCCTTTTACGGCCTGCCGCATCCAACCCCCACTTATTCCATCCAAAGCCATCCAAGCTACCAAAACATACAAAACCACCATCGAGAACCCCCACGCCCTTTTTTCGGTCTCTTATCATAGAGCTACTACTTGACTCACTTCCATATCACAGTCACACCACTCACTTAGAACAGTGCTTAATGCTTGAAAACAGACTAGAGATTTGTGCGAAGGGGTGATGCGTACGGTGGCGATAGCTAAGAGATGCAGATTGGAGGGTGGTTGGGGGGTTTGTTGAGTGTGGTTATAGGTTGGCTTTGTTGGGAGTGCAGCTGGGGATGGTTTCATAGGTGACTCTTTTCAAGGCCGTCAGAAGTCTATTCAACGAAAGGAACTCCAGAGTAAGAAATCGAACCTTCCTGAAGTAGGTATCTCTTTGACGGCGGTTGGCTATGCATCATCGCTGCTCATATTTCCTATCCCGAGCCCAGGTCAGACCGCTTTGATTCTCGGTCTTGGAAAGTGCTTCAGTTGACTTTGCTGCCCCGCGGTCGCTAGGTTGGCTTGACCGAAAACCTAACCCCCCTTTTACTTGAGAGAGTGTCGATTCCGTCTAGAATGCCAAGGCAGCATGTATGCTACCGTTTGGTGAGAGATGTCTGGCATCTGACTCTTCTCGATAACGCATAGCTCCGGGGTAAAAATGGAGGCAGCATAGCCACCACTTCGTGAAGTATTGTTCCCAAGCGTCTAATACGCCAATCCTGGGTCCCTATTCCAATCTACGTCCATCAGCTTGACATTCCGAAGCTCCTGTACGACCACTAGAGATAGTAGCCAGACTACCTAGCCCTGCGCACTCACAGTCGTGCTTTTGGTACCGATAATCCTCAGAGCTTATAATCTCTTTGCACCGATGCGCTAGGTCTTGTTCTTCGATGGTGCATCTAACCCCTCGTTCCTCAACAACGTACATTTGGTTGTGTTGATATCTTAGTTTCTGATTGCCGAACACATATGAAATCTCTCATCTTGAAGAGCGCGAGAGAATATTGAGAATGTGTATTCATAGTGCGTATAATAACACAAACGTCTTGTCAAAGTTCATCTTGATCAAGTTGCTCTGATGAGCAGGGTTTCCTTTCAGATTCATACAGGAATCCTTGCTTAGATCTTCAGAGATCAGCTAGAGCTGTCGTTTGTGCGGGCTACGTCGAAACTACTGATATATTTGCAAAATTTGAAAAGCCGGTATGTGAATTCAAGAAGGGAGCGTTGGTATGCAGACCGACTGGTTGGAGAGATCATGGGCATAATAGTTAACCTTGGGAAGAAGATTGCTTTGAGGATTCCGGCTTATAACCGCGACAGAGGTACAGCTTGATTCAAACAGAAAGTGGCGGACAATATGAGATCCCGACGAAGCCACATCCACCAACAACGAGGACCGAGCCCAGGTGGTCTAGTGGTTTGGAGCCCATTAAGGAACGGTAGTTGAAATGGTTATACTAAAGGTTACGATATATATGAAGTAGATAGTGGTCTCGCAAGGCAAAGAGGGAGAATGTAAGTGAGCCTGCGGAGCGAGAGCTCTGAAAGAATGTTCGCCATTCGAAAGTACTCATGGAATGATTGTAAGTTACATTCAAGCCTCTTCCCTCAATACTGACATAACCTATGTTGGTACTAGTGCCTGTTGCAATTGCTGTTATGTGTCTGACTAGAAATGATGGGGTTTAACTAATATAGGAGATTCCTTCACTTGTTCCTTTGAGCTATTGACAGAGCGGGTCTATTACCTATTCTACAGCGTGAATTTGGGATATGCTATGCCCTGCTCAAGTTTGGCCACATTGACTGATTTCTCTACTGTAATAGGAGCTCAGCAAGGCATATTGGGAATGAGTGGATGGGACGTAAGTGTTGCACAAGCAGCAAGCATGAATCTACTTGTTGTAAATCGCTGTCCGTACCCTTGTGTACAAACACAATATCTTATATCGCAAAATCGTACAGCCATCATATCTCATGTCATTCTGTGTTATTTCTCAAGCTCACGTTCTTTATCATGTACTTTCACATCTTCGGACCAATTACTATGGTTGAGGATCTGCGGGTATATTGGCGCCATTTTCAACCATGACATTCTATGGTAGTATGACAATTGCTTTTTTCATCCTTGCGACACCTGGACGTGGTGCGACATGGTGGTCGCATCAATTTATGCCACATGAGCATCTTTGATCTAGTATTGTTTGTATCGCAATCCGTCGTTGGCCTCGCCATCCATATTGCCGTATTGATCCTACCCACCATAGCAGTCATGCAACTGCAGCTACCTAGACGGCGCAATATTGGTATCGTTCTCATCTTCATGACTGGTCTATTGTTAGTGGACCTTCATGGTCTACGGCAACGAAACTCCTGACGTTTAACAAGAACGGGCTTTCAGGCGGTAGGGTTAAGAAGGGGGGAGAAGAGATTTTGCGAGGAGCTGAATGGTGACTCGGATCGTTTTCGTGCGAGGCTGGAGCAATATGTGAGGATGACAGTCAGCTTAAGCGATGATTGTATAGTCAGATTGAGGTACGCCATTCTCGCTTCCGCACGGTTTGTTGATCGAGGATGACAGTCTGACTCGAGTTCCGTGTTTGTAAAATAGCGCTTTGATTTATGTTGAAACCTTGCGGTAATGGCCACGCTGCAAGCGCCGGCGATATCCTATGTCATGCACAACTGAAGAAGACCTTATTGCTATTCAAGGGCCTTGCTGAGCAAGAGAGGATAGTGAGACGGTAGTCTCGGGTCACAAGACAGGGTTTGACGATGCTGAAGTGCTTGGCCGAAAGGCAGTTGGGCAAACACAATTGGAGATAGGTTTCGGATAGGGGCATGATTTGATATAACATGAAGTATAGGGCTGATTTTCTTTGTCGGAGGATGTTCTGGCTGATTGTGTGTTAGTCATGCGCAGAATCTCGCGGTCTCCATGCTCGCTATTTCCTTGCCATCTTTGTTGAGAACTCGTCTGCACGGGCGATCTTTTGTCAATCGAAAAGCTAGTGGTATAGAGCGTGGAGAATAGAAGAGGCAAACCACAAGATGTGAAGAAAGGAAGCCCAGAAATATCAAGCGTACAACAAGCGGCGAGTCTCGATGCTCAGCCGAAAGTTTTTTTGAATTGACAGCAAGCCTTCGCCGTTCCGACTCCTGAAAATGGCTAATCGTTGACGATCGATACCTCGAGCAATAACACGCAAGGTCGAAACTCTTAGACGAAAAGAAGGCCACGGTGCTGCAATGCCGGCCTGGCCACGAAGTCGCATGCACTAAGGCCCCAGGGCTCGTCGCGGCTTTCTTAATTGAGAGATACCTATACAGGTTTAGGCGGTGTCAAATCTCGCCCACGCTGAATAGTGTAGAAATGGATAGTACGAGAGAGATTTTCAAGCTCAAAGCATCATTTTATAACCTGAAGCCTTTGAAGATTGCTGCGCGGTTGAGTATGGAGGACTTGAGTATCTCGATGCTGAATAGTGAAGAAAAGCATATCCTTTTAAAATATTTCAGAGAGACTTTCTCACATAGAAGAGAAGACTGCTAACGAAGCGCAGTGAAATGAGCGTAACTCTGTTCCCTGTGGATTGAAGCACGGGATAGGCTAGTTATTAGTGAAATCGCATAGCCATCTACCTACAAGGTATGATAGAATCAGCATCTTCGCGGAGGAGCGAGCAATAGAATAAATACTACAGTATTTCAAGCCTGAAATCCCATCAGGCTCTTCTAACGTATCGCCCCTAATTCTTCGATGGAACGATCAGCTGTTTAAGGATCATGGACTGAAGCCAACATCTTTCAGAGATGTTGTGCCGACTGGATCTGCTAGACGATAGCTCAGGGCCCATGTTACCTTGAAATATCTATATTCACAGAGAGCGGCTGGTGTTTCGGCGCCTACATGTCTCTAGTGTAGTCCTTCTTTCGGTTAAGACGATGTACTTCCTCTGACTGATCTGATATTAGAGGTATTCTGAGCTTTTGCATCGGATATTAGTATTTGGCCAGATGAGGTAGCTAGGTGCAAAGGGAGGCACAATTGGGGTGATTACATTCTGGAATACTGTAGAGTAATCCGGCGGTAAAGCTGCTGGGGACGACTGGTAAGGTTGAGAATTTATCAAGATATAGACGATACCGGAAGTCAAGGTAGATGCAGTGTCGATTCAGGTTCTCTCTCATGAGCTGGGATTGAGTGGTTAGCGATGACTTGACCGACATTGGCATCGTCCATGTCCAGCATAACATCCTCAAGGCTGATATCATTGAACAAGCCCCTAGCAATAGAAAGTAGTATACTCCTCGATACGTTCAGAACATAGCGTTCGGTTCCAGAAGCCCGTAAAATGTCTAATCCACTTGGCCGAACAGTTGACCAGCAATCTTGCCGCCATCATGAGTACGACCTATGCAAGCGGCAACATTCAGAAAATGATTTATCTTTCAATAATTCACCAGTCCAAGCTTCATTTATCAACTGCTGGCGCGGCCCCTCTAGGCCAACCCTCCCCGGGGTAATCGTAGAAGTATGTTCTTGGTCATTTCTCAAACCTCATAGCAATCTTGCAAAGTTGGTTTTGGCGCTGGTGGTAGCTCATAATAAGCAAAAGAAGGCCAACCTGGCCAGATACTCTAGGTTCGGCGGAAGCAGGTTAGCGGCATCCGAATTTCCAAAGGTCTTCGACTTGACGTTATTTCTGGGTATGGAGATAGATGGTGAGTTGTGTGCCCTGCTGACACGATTATGCTCGAGTGTTTCCATTATCCTCTTCCATCGACTACGTCACTCTCTTGCTCCACAACTTTTATCCCGTAATATTCCCCTGTGATCCCTGGATATATCTCTCTCATAACCGCGCTTGCGAACCGCTATTATCGACCAACTTAGCAAGCTTGGCTAGCAAAGCCATGACGCACTATTAATGTACGTACAGGGTGTTTGCACTGCGGGTCGAACATTGCATTAGTTTTACACCAACGGTAACCGGAAATGGTAGGTACGCAAGGATATCAATTTGCTTAGCGTACAAGAATATTCTATAAAACTAGGCCTAATCAGGCTCATTCGAAGCAATACAGAAAGCAAATATATAGATGTACTCACCACTCTACCTACTCGCCTACCTACATGTTCAGATATCAACTCGCCACCCTATCTACTTCTTCAGCTACCAACTCAGCTACCTACTCGTTCGCCTACTTACGCCTACTCGCTTCAAAACATGCTTTATGCGACGTGTTTGAACATGCTTCATTCGCTTCATGGTTTACTTTATGGCCTACTTCATAGTATGCTTCATACATTGTCGTGAGATTGCATGCGCATCTCTGAGCAGGTCATTAGGGGACATCTTCGAGCAGGGTAGTAGTAGACAGAGGCCGAGGTCTGAGCCAACGATAGGAGAGTCGAGGAGACAATCCTCGACGTACATATAGATTCCTTTTCGGCATGTAGATAGCATACATACACACACACGTTTTACAGTACCTTTCCACTAGTACGATCATTGCACGTGTCCGTTGTTTGCTCGCTCTGTTGCTTCTACAGCTTTCTATACCGCACCTGTACTCTATCCCTCGACAACATGTTTCATAGCACATGCTAACTAGATCAATAGAAAGCACTCTTAATGGTTTTCTACCGAACATTCTTCATGGCTCCCTTCATGACTCTCTACCAAGCACCATTCATGGTTCCCTATCGAACACCCTTCATGGCTTCCTTCATGACTCCCTTCATGGCTCCCTTCATGATTTCCTCCATGGCGAGAGCTTCTTCACAATCTTCATCGTTGAGCGCAGCGACAGCGAGAACAAGCATCATCAGTTGAAGGCGTGTCTATGTAGAGGTCGCCGACGAGATAAGAAGTAGAATATGGTGAAGAGTAGCGATGTTGGTGAAGAAAGAAGGTGATTTGGGAGGTGATTTGGTAGATCCAGGCCTTTCAGCTAATCTGCACCAAACGTTGGTGATTGCCTAATATGGAAGCTTATTCAGCCTCACTGGCGGCTTTATGATTGGTGAAAATTGGTACTGGGGGTTCCTTGTAAAGGTGGCTGGGCTAATGCAATGTTCGACCCGCAGTGCAAACACCCTGTAGTAGGTCAATAATTCCAAATGCGCATCCCAACCTCCTCTCCGATAGTAAGATGGCAAAAGAGAGAACAAAAGATATTAGTCCCGACCCTAGTGACCTACCGTCCGCCCTACCCACAGCCTACAGGGCACCTCATGTGATGTTCTTCTCCCTTAGGCTCCTTTACTACTTTAGTACTCCGAGCAATCTAATTCAAGCAAGCTTTTAGGCAAGGTACCCAGGGAATTTCCCCCGAGATCTCACCCTGCATAAAGTAGTCAGGGCGGTTGTTAATGAGTGATTGCACCAAGCAAGCGCTTTTGGCTTAAATAACTCGCTCATTTGACCATTCATTAAAAACACCGCCCCTGAGTACGCTTTTTCAATAAAGGTAAGGGTAGCAGACTGGTAGTCTAGCAGATGGAAGTATCCGACCTAACTTGATATGGGTGAGCAGGCCTTTTTAACCTCGGATTGGAGATTGGAGATTGAGAACCATGTTTATAGTACGGTTGATAGGAGATTGCAAGTATTTCGATAGTGTTGTAAGTAAGATGAGTGGGATGAGTGCTATAGGGAAATAATGGCGCGTTATGCGACACGGAGGGTTTTCATGTCTCAACACGAAATTGCATGAAGTATGAAGCTAGAGATTGTAGTCACTCAAAACCATTGCACAAATTTGCGGACACATGAAGTTTGAATTGAAGATTAATGCGTTTAATTAGGTATTTCATATAATCCGCGCTTGACGCCGCAAGTCCCTGATGCAACATTGAAACATGGTAATACAGGACGTGGTACTCTGGTATCAATCGGGCTTGCCATTACTATGTACATCATGATACTCAGATTTGGGTAGCACAAGTCCTTGGTGGCTTTTCCATCGCACGCTTACTCCGGGTTGGAGATCTCAACAATAGCGGGTCCGGCAGCAACGGTATCGTCGGTGACGGTGGTGTTGCATCCGGTCAGTACGACGTAGCTCTGTCCGTTGATTGGTGCAGTGCCCATTGGTGCAGTTGGAACCTTGACTGAGAAGCCGCCAGTGACAGGGGTGGCACTGAGTTTAACATTAGATAATTGTAAATGCTTATTCAAAGGCCTGAAAAACTTACGGAGCGAAAACTGGTCCAGTAACGGTAATGAAAGCAGCGTAGATTGGCGAGCTTCCATCAGCGGCCTTGAGTGTGTAGGTTGGGGTTAGAAGAGTAATGGTGGTACCAGCGGTGATGTTGGCAGGGCTTTTGGGGTCCAATGTGAGGCTCGGGAAAGCCTTGACTGGGAGCTTGACGTTGCTGGATGGGCAAGACACAATAAAGGGAGCAGCTAGAGTGTAGACCTCGTTGAGGGAGAGGGGAACGTCAAAGGGCGATGGGAAGGGAACTTGGCCAATAGCAGCGCGGATGTACGACGAGTGGCGGGCCTCGACGGTCAAGATGGAACCGGCCGCCGTGAGGTAGTTCTTGCTCATGATATCGGCCGCAGCACCAAGGTAGGCGGTGATACCGACACCCTCGAGGATGGAGGCCGTGGCGAGAAACATCTTGGGGTCGGTGACGCCGAAGCTGTAAACGCACTCAGCGACTGGCTGGTACCCACCGGCCTTGAGGGCGCTGGTCAAGAAAGCCACATGAGTTGTCTCATCCGCGGAAACGATCTTGATGTTGTTGTAAACATCGGCGGAGAAACCGGCCTTGGTGAAATCGTCCGAGGTGAAGTTTGCAAGGCCTTCACGGTAGAACTTGTCCTCAAGGTGCTCGAGGGTCAAGGCGTAGTTTAGGATGTCCGCGTCAGTGACGGCGGGCATAGCCTGACGGACAGCGATCAGGCTGAACAAACGGCAATTAGCAATCCGTCAATGTTGAGGGCAGCGCATATCTTACTTGTTCTTGGCTGGGACAGCAGAAGCAAGGGCAGCAAAGCCCGCGAGGGCGGCAAAGGTGGTCTTCATATTTGACAATAAAATGGTACCTTGAATAACAGGATGTATTGTAGAGAGGGGAAAGCGAAAAGATATGAGAGTCTGTGGAAGAGGAAAACAAAGATGAAGAGGCAGATGCGGGAGAGTTAAAGAAGGAAAGAAAGAGATGGGATGAGTCCGATGAAGGCGCGAAATGAGCACGGCATCACAACAACCCGCTAGCTCGAGCTCCACCGATGCAAGAATGTAGACATGGATGTTGAGTTGTTTAATCTGGAATGCATACGGGAGATGAGGGAAGCAAAGAGAAGATGACGGGACTAAGCCTGATTGGTATGGATCAACGATACTTTAACCGCATTTTGACGAGCGGTCCCTGGGAAATTACCTCATGCAGAGCTAGGTACCCCAGATTGTTCGGAGCTTGAGCAAGCCGTGTTTGCCCCAGGGCACTAAAAAAAGCCACAGATACCACATCAGGAAGCCATCAGGGTCCATCATTTGAGATCGCCTCTCAGCCGTTTGATGAGCTTATGCTGATGCACCATGCGCTCCAAGTACTTCGGATCCTCGACTTCCCTTGAGACCAGGCAGAAGATCCTAATTGACACATGATCAGGCCAGGTTTTCCCCGGCCATCCGACCATCCGAAGAATTGCCGAAGCCTCGTAACCGTCATGCAACGCAAATGGTTGCGACATGAAAAGATGCTGAACCCAGGATAAGGGGGGGAGCCGTGCCCTAACACTAGTAAAAATGATTAGAGGAGGCTTTCCATCATTTTAAATTGCTCATATGTTTGTAGCGCTTTGGTAGTGCAGGAAGCAGTAGTTGTTAATTTAACGTGCAAGTGACTGGGTTCCAGGCTCCCAAAGTTGGTCAAGGGTCAAGTATCAAAGAGCATTCCGGATCGCGTCAAGCCGTCTCCCAAGCAATCTTGCTCATATTCTACCAGCGCCCGGAAACATTAGTACAAACACTTACCTCCCTGGTACATCCTTTTCCTCTTGCCCTCTGTCTTCTTAATTCATCCGCATCCTCTTATTCCATTCATCTTTTCCCCAAACGTTCCCTCAGTCTTCTACTTGCATCAAATTAATACCAACGTCCCCCAATACACTCGTTCAATAGCAAGATGAAGTTCACTATGGCTGCCTTTGCCCTCGTGGCTGCTCTCGGTGTCAATGCGCAAAGCATGGTATGACTTGTCCCATTGTTTTGGCTCCCGAAATGTGACTCACAAGTTCTTAGTCGACTGTCCTCGCTGCCTGCGGAACCTCCTGCCCAACTGGCCCAGCACCTGATGTTATGGTCACTCGAACTGCTGCGTACGCGCCCTCAGGAACTGCTCCCTGCCCGTCTCTTGTGGTCAGCAGCATGAGCGGAAACTCCAGCTCGCCTACCAACGCGATGTCACCCAGTCCATCCCAGTTCAAGGGTGCCGGAAATCACATGGCTGGTTCAGTCGGCGCCGTTGTCGCCGTCGCTGCGGCCGCTCTCATGTTGTAGGAAGTGGAGGATCAGAGAAGTGGCTTTTTGCATGAGGAAGGGAGTTTGTCGATTTGGTGTCTGTGCCGTGTCTGTATTATATGGAAACACCACAGCAGCGCTCTAATATCTGTCCGTGGGAAAGGCGCTTTCGCACACCAACTTCAGTGTTTGCTTGTCTACCCCATTCACACTGTTGGAAGCGTCTTTTTCTACGACATTGTGTATACTCAATAATACCCGATCGGCGTCTTCGCTGCCTTTATCAATCTAAGAGCATTAGTCTTCACTTCTTTGTAATTAATCTCGGGCAAAGACTTACATATCTGCTCGCGGTCGCATACCTTCCTCTCGGTGTGAATCTCGTCAAGATCCACTGCATCTATGCCTTTTTTTGGTGTGCTCTGGGCTTGAACCACAACCCACGGCCTGTGGGCTCGTGACTTTAAGTATCAGTGAATGTGGTACTCTTCGCGGCCGGCGCCCACTTGAGTGTTCGCGTCGACGTCGCATGCTCCGCTGATGGATTGATCCCTGCAATTCGACAGTCTCGACAGCTTCAACGACGTACGATTTCAAAGGTGATTTCGACTACAAAGCTAGCTTTTCGTAACGTAAAGTAAGTCTGGGAGCCTCGAGATCGCACATAACCGTGGCCTGTTCGAAGCGATTCTTGACGAGGATGCTTATTTCGCTGGGAAGGTGGGATCATCCAAAATAACGCTGGCGCAATGTGCAGCAAGAACAAACAACGATATCATGGACTATGGTCGAAAGAGGGGAGCGATGTCTCATACGACAGCTCATTTCCAATGGAAGGTGAGATCACTGAAGCTATCAGAGTGCGCCTTCCTCCCGAACCGATTTTTCAATACTATGTCAACTTTCGCTTTTTTCTCAACGTACTCTAAGACTGATTGATGGTTTCCTGAATACTCCCAGTTCCGCACTTATTGTTAATGCTCCTCAAACTCGCCTGTTTGGCTTCGAGCTCATCGATTCGTATTCTTATCCCCATAACGCAGTCTACTCTTATCGACCTTCATTATTGGTGACACGCAAGAGGCGCTGGTCACCCTGTTTGAAGAGACACCCAAGCCCTAAAAGTGTTACGTTGGCCATTTCATAGTCTTGCAGACGAGGCCTAGGGCTTCTTCGCTTTCCTACCGCTTCATCAACGCTTGATCCATCATTATTTTCATCGTTCAAATCAAAGTCTCCTCGAAGCAGGTCTGGAGAGCCCCTTCAACCCGTGCTTTACTGACGGCAATGGCATGCTCCCCATCAAGCTGCCGGAGCTGGCCTTTGTCGACAAAACAGCGCCTGCTCCTCTCATTGCTCCTGAGCATCCTACCCACGGATGCTCTCCACCACATGAAACGCGCAATATCCCAAGACATCAGCCTACGTGATCTATCAAGGTCCTTAGTCGTTACGAATATGTGCCAGGAGACAGTACATCCAGCAATAGCGACACAAAAGGGAACAGCTCCGAATACAGGAGGCTTTGAGCTCGGTTCTGGTAAGCAGCGCAACCTGACAGTAGGTGCAGACTGGCAAGGTCGCGTCTGGGGAAGAACAAATTGCACCTTCAAATCCGACGGGACAGGGTCTAGCAACAACGGGGGCTACAATGGTGGAGGTGCTGCTTGCGCTACTGGTGATTGCGGTGGCGTTCTGGACTGTAAAAATCCGGTATGCATTGCTCTTACAGAAGTATTTCGTGGCTTGAGCTCAAAGACTTATCCCAATGATCAGGGCAACCCACCAGCAACCCTTGCCGAGTTCTCTCTGGCATCTTACAGCGGCCAAACCTTCTACGATATCTCTCTTGTCGACGGCTACAACATCCCGATGGGCATTGTTTCCCTCTACCCCGAGTCCGGCAACGCCTCCCTGACTGAAATTCCTCCCAACCTTACCAACCCCGTCTGCATCGGCACCGCTGCCCTACTCGATGACGAGGGTTCCACCGCCGATGAATACCTGGGTACTAACTCTTCTTTTCCCATCCCACTCGACCAAACCCAGAGCAAATCCGATGTCCAAGCCTGGTGTCCGTGGGACTTGCAACTCTCTCCCATGACTGGCCCTTCTAATGGCGTATACCTGTATCCAGATCAAAGCATCCAGCGACCCATTTTCAACCCCTGCTACTCCGCCTGCGCAAAGTACAGCAAACCATCAGACTGCTGTACTGGATTTTACGACAGCCCGAACGCGTGTAAGCCAAGCAAGTACAGTGCGGATGCGAAGAAGGTCTGCCCGGATGCCTACAGTTATGCTTTCGACGACCAGGATTCTACCTTCATCATCCCTTCCGGCGGCGGCTTCGAGGTCATCTTCTGCCCGCCCGGTCGCTCGACGACGATTCTTTCGACGCTGGCGAATCAGCTGCACCAGCTGGCGAGTACGGGTCATGTGTCGAGTCAGTTGTTAGAGGAGTTGAGGGATGAGAAGATTGTTTTGAGAACGAGTAATGGGGTTAGTAGGGTAGGGGCTAGTGGGAGGCAGATTTCGTGGGTGGCAATGGTGGTGACTGTTGGATGGCTGTTGATTTGGTAAATCGTTCACGCTGGCAAGGGCTTTGGATCTGTTAAATGGTCAAAGAGAACAGGTAGTTTCAATGGCATTAATACCCTTCTCCATTTCCTCCATACAACCAGCTCGTCCTTGACCAAATGCCTCGATCTTAACCGAATGCCTCGACCGAATGTCTCGACCCAGAAACAGTGACCTCATCTAAAACCTTAATACCTCTGCCTTCGGAGGGTTAAGCTATGTTTGTTCTATTTGGGGTTCTGTTTTGGCTGGCTGGTTTTGCGAAATGTGGGGGGGGGAGGGGGGGGGGAATTGATGGATTGAAAGAGGGGGAAAGGTTGGGATGCTTGGGGGAAGGGGGGAAAGGTAATCAGGGAGATGGGATTGGGGTGGGCAGATGGTGGGGGGAAAGGGAGTGCGGGTTTAGAAAAGCATGTTTTCGTGGATGAGAGGCTTAGCAGAGCGATGCGGGTGGAGGGAATTTGGTTGGTGGATAGATCTGATCGGGGAGGCTATAAAGACGTGGGATTTTTGGATTGAGGTGTGGAAGGGGAGGGAGTAGCTTTTAGGGTTGATGAAAGCTAGGGATCGGTTTGTATATGGGCCTTGTCGGGACGAATGGGTTTGGGGATGAATATTTGGGTCTGACGGAGCTGTGTGAGCGCGGAGTTTGAGAAGGAAGCGTCAAGTTGTATTTAGATCTAGGGAATATAAGTGAATGTGGTCATGGAACAAAAACGTTGCGACATGAAGCTCCACCGCCTCGTTCATATCGTCGTAGCGTCGAGCCATTGGCTCTGCTGATTTTGTACTGGGCTTTTCGAAGGAAATTCCTGCTCATCTTTGGAACGTCTAGATTAGGCTTCGGAACGATATCTTCAATTGTACCTCATGACCAAAAAAAGCATCCTGATTTGGTCCGATCCTTCCTACCGAAAAACCACGTCCTTTACTTTCATGGATCTTGATCTTCCTCCGCGTGACCGGATGGAAGGACGAATTCCCACAGATCCGCTTTAGTCCATGGAAGCTCGCTCCACTCCACGGAAGTTCGCTCCAGCTTCACACCAAGAGCCTCGACTTCCTAAGTATATTCTTCGTCCCAGTTTGTGGGATTGCTCGTCCATAATGAACTTTCTAAGGAACTCGGACAAGGGACCTGAGAATTTATGCCATCGGGATATTGCTAGCTCCAAGAGATCTTTCAAGTCCTTGATAATGTCCGCTTTCTCTTTCTGAATCATCGTCCGGTTTTCTAACTTTGTATCGTATTCGAACATCCTGGATTCATTCTCATAGTTGAACCAGCAACATGTATGAGAAAGACCAAGCTCCTCGAATAGGATAAGGCGTAAGTAATACTTCAACTATGGTCTCTGCGACGACTGCAGGCTCTACTTGAACAAGAGATAGCCAGAAGTCGACGTATTCAAGACGTGATCCGGGAAGCCATTTAGATGTACTCCGGGTTAAATCTTCTGATGCTCGAGGAATAAGCATTTGAAACGCTAATACTTATCGTGCATCCTGTTGATGAGCATGCACACGAACAATGGTCGCTTATACGTGCTACTAGCGCTGCATTTCCGGATTGCGTGACTGCATATGAAATGCCGTTGATATGGGGTGTGATTCTGTGGGAAACTTTATCCGCATCCGTGGTCCAACGATATGCACAAATCTCGCCGCTGAAATGTCAGCAAACTGGCACCTTTAGACACAAACCAGAAAAAGAGGTGAGGATCAGGACTTCCAAATAGATTTGCGAAGTGTAAGGCCATCAGGGTTGTAAGACCACGAGTGTTGTAGCCTTCGATGTCCCGGAATCCTGCATCGAACAGCTGGTCCGCAGTTCTACAAACGAGGGTCTTCATGTGGAACACAGTACCAAGCTCCCTAGAATGTGAATAAAGTGCGACTGGCATTGCGATGCCAATGTGCTTAAGAACATCGTATACATCGGAAGCACGTTCATCTAGCGTCCGACCTGCGGTAATGTGTAAATCTTTGATTCTTTCTGCTGGGAGGATCTCGGTAGCCAGTTCGAGTAATTGCTTCCGCCGGGCACTTGAAGCTTTTATCAGAATTCCGATTATATCAATATAGCATCTGGATCCGGGGAGTGCCAATTCCAGCGCTGAGCAAACAGATCTAGAGTGGCCCTTGTCTATATGAGATCTAAGTGCACTACCTTCAGCCAATAGTTGCTGTACTGTGTTTAAGCATTGGGCACTACAAGCATAAAGCATTGGGGTTAGTGAATGATTGTCCATTGCATTGATATCAGCGCCTGCTTCGAGTAAGCGAGCGACACCCCGAGGCCACCCTGCCGCCAGATAAAGGGGTGTTTGTCCTAGGATATTTCTTTCCCATACATCGCTAGGGGAATTTCGAAGGGCCGAGTCCAGTGCAGCTTCGGACTGGCATAGAACAGTATCGCTGAGTATCCCACATGTTAGCAAAATAAGACCCAAGTGGCACTTATCAAAGCGCAGCGTTTTCAGTCAAAGAACCTTCAGCTGTGTCCTCGTCTCTTGCTAAAGCAGATACTATAGAAAATGGGGATGGTGTGTTTTTCGTTGTAAAGTATGGGAATTGCCATTGGTATAACAACGATTTTATCCTCTTCATGACTTTCGTCGATGATGGCTTTTCCTGATGGCTCGGCTCCCAACTGTAGAAGCCTTGAATAATACGTAAGATCACCAAAATCGCTGGAGAATAGACACTTGAATGATTGCCAACCAACAGAGTCCAGTATGGTTCTGTCTCCTAGATTAGAGCTGGTTTTGACATTTGTGAGCTATGCTAAAGCACCTACCTATCATTCTTACCGATCTCGTTCATCAGCACACCTAACTTGATCAACACCAAATGAAAGTCGAAAAAGATATCTTCGTACTGCTTATGCGTCGTAGGTCCAAGTCTCCAAAACTCCCAGGGGTAGAAAGTTCTCTTAACAGCAACCTCTAAGGTTTTCAGCGGCGGTCATTGATAGTGAAACTGGTAATGAGGGACTGACATGAAGCAAAGTATTTCCATAACTGTCAACGTCTGTAGGAGATGCCTTCTCTTCGCGAAAGAGGCTGTCGAGTCTCTGCACGATGCCAATCAATATCGCACGAGTAGCCTCAAGAGTGTAAGTATCAGGCCTACACCAAGGCATTCCTGAAGTCGTTGAATGGAGTAAGTCGAAAGCAGGCGAGTCACTAGACACTACTCCGCGCACTTTAAGAGATCCACTGATAGCTGCACCACCTGCGCCTCGAATCATTTTTAGAGACAACTGTATCGATTCCGCCAGGTATGCATGCAATATTTTGATACACGATTCAATGAGTCGTAGGCCTTGCAAATGCTGCGCTGTCACTCGGCTTAGATTCTTGCGAGGTAATGTGCCTAGAACTATTCGTTACAATATTCACCGCGCTGAGAAAGGCAAAGCTCACTGCTGCCGTTCGGACCTTCCGGATGACAAGCGAAGCCGCTACTGCGATTGCATCGCATTGCTCGTGCAAAGCTGGTTTCAATATCAACTTTACCAACGCTTGCCCAACATCCTGATCCTGCGAATAATCTGGTCAGCCGAGTGCACAAGACTTTAACAGAACGAAACAGTTCATCTACTTCGTGCACCCCCACAATAGTTTTTATAAGTACGAAGACAGGGTTAAAGCCCTGGGATACCATGCCCAGACGCTGAGTAAGGACGTGCTCGACATTTCTTGGCACCGAGTTTGCACAACAACTGTTTTGGGACACGACCAAACTTCCAGTACCACCAGTATCATAATTCCTCTGCGAATTTTCCTGCACCTGCGGTGATCCTGTTGCTGTTCGTTCAACCATTCTTGAGATCGCCTGCACTTCGAGGTTCAACCTGTCGAGCGTCTTTCTGCTGGAGATTAGCTATAGAGCTATGAGGAGACATACATTTAATTTTCTTAGGTTTGATACACTTGTAGTGCCAAGTTCAGTCTGCTCTGTAAATTGGCCATGGTTTTGTGTAAAGATTTCAAATTTTCTATAGTAAATGGATAGAAAGCACGTTGGAGCTTTAGCCAGGCTCTGTTCTTCGGTCCAGCAGAGGTATATGTACTCCCTCGATGGTCTCAAGAGTGCCGTCTAGGGATCTCAGTCCAGCATTACAGCCTTCAATGCATTTGAGCACGGAATCGACATCTGCATCCATCAAACACGAAGTCCTCAAGTGATTTTGTGGTACTTCCAGCGTCCTTGCGAGATCCCCGACATCTGCATCCATCAAATACGAAGTCCTCAAGTGATTTTGTAGTACTTCCAGCGTCCTTGCGAGATCCTCGACAGCTCGACAAGAATTGGAAATGTCATTGTCGAAACCTTTCCAAGCCCCACAAGCGTAAATGAGACCTTGACATATGGTAATGCCAAGCGATGTCATGGATAGCGGGTCAACCATTCTGTCGTAAAGCAAGAACCAAATCAAAGCGGTATGAGAGGTGAAAGGGAGCAAAAAAGCGAAATTTCAAAGACTTTACGTTATGTGACAATGCTTAGGGCGTCTTTCGCTAGGCCACGTCAATTGCTTGTTGTGCGAGTTGAGGACGGCAAAGCGGGCTTAGGCCGGGCTAGATGCAGTGGTCCGATTGAGACCTGAAAAATTAACCGCTCGACATGAAGATAAAACAATCTCGATTTTCCACTGGCATTCAGATTTGGTTCTTGGGATACCGAAAGGCAACCATGTATGACTTACTCCTTGGTCCTATTGAAGCGAGGGAGGGTAGCTACCTGCACCAGCTTCCTCATAAGGTATTGGGTGGAGCAAAATACGAATACTCGCTCTCGGCTGCCTACCTCATACGACGTAGCAATGACATCATGGTCTTGCCATTCGATTTCTCTTCAATTCTTTTCGTACTAGCTAGAGTTAGAACAATGTTCAGTTCTTTCGTCTATCTCTCGTCTTCTTTCACATCTTTGATCAGACGATGAGTAGCCTAGGTTCTCTACAGTAGTGTAACAGTATGTACCGCGAAGTACTGGAGGTATTAACGATCAAACCGATGAAATTGTATGCTATCGTCGTTGGTGATTGCATCGTGATATTGATACTCCGTGCCTTAGCATGTGCATGGATAGAGTACTTTCACCCGCAAGGGGCCAAGGCGTACGAGTACTACAGTAGTAAACCCCAGTCCCCCACCCGTTGGAAAAGCATAGCCGCCGTCGTGCCGCAACCGCAACAAACCCCGTACCTCGTTGGGGCTAGTCAGCTATTCAGCCTCGGCCACTACTGCTGCACCTCTTGCACCGTCAGCCTCACCTTTCATGACTGTAGCTGCCTTGAGATACCTCAAGTAATGTGATCTTTTTTTTCTATAGCGACATGCCCGGGCGCTCTGCTAGGGACGACAGGCAGAGTCTCAGTCCAGCTTTGCGATCTTGCCGTGCTGCTTAGCAAAGATCCTGTTGTCTCTTCCTACTCTCGTCTGATCTCTCGTGATTGTTTGGTCGAACCGTTTTAGCTGCTGGACTTGTCGCTGCGATATCGAATCTCGAGTGTTGCTTCCAGCTGGTCATTGTCGGACGTGAAGCCCTAACCAACTACCTATTTGCTGTGGAAGAACCATGGGTTCCAAACCAAAATGGAAGCCTCGGCGGACGCTGATAGATCTATACAACGAACGGGATCATACGCCGTGGTATTGGAGGGCAGCTGCAATTGTATCTGCTGGTGCCGTCATGATGGGGTACGCTCTAGCCCTACCGGATTTCAAGTTCGCAAGTTAATGTTCTACAGCTACCTTGTCTTCCCCTCAGCCTTTAACAACAACCCCGACCTCACCGTAAGGCCCGTTAACGCAACCGTAGTCGCCAGTATCCTCTTAGCCATCGGCTACTCTACTTCTGTAGCCCTCTGGTTTACCTGCCATAGCTCCCTCTTCCGACTCGACACCATCCTTGCGTAGTTCTCCCCCAGAGCCCTTAGGTCTTTACTATTGACCATTGACTAATACGTACCTCTCCCGATGCAGACCATGCCTTACCTCCTCCGTCCTAGGCCTCTTCAATATCGCCTACACCATCACAACCCGCCACAGCTCTCCTCCCCACTTCAGCGCCTCCGCCCTCGCAGCCCTCACCCTCAGTGCCCTCTCAACCCTCTTCTATACCATACTTACCATCCACACCGCCTTCAAGGTGGATCGTGTCCGTGCTCGCGATACCAATTACCGCCACCGCGCCGACTCTGAATCCATCAATCTCCTCCCTGAAGACGAGCAACAGCGCCAACAACTTCTTCGCCTGCTCATGGCGCGCGAAGGCAAGAAATCGAGTTCGGACGCTAGCACTTTCCGCATTGACCTCCCAGACAATCTTCGAAGGTCAGGTGCCACATACCTTCAAGCACCGCAACATACCTACGAGGCACGTCAGGGCCGTAGTCTTAGCGGATGGCATTTGCCGGTACCCGAACGTTTCTCTTTCTCGGCCAACGCAAATGGCGAAACCAATCAGACACGAGATCTATCATATCCACAATCCGGGCTCTCTCCACCTCTTCTCCACAGCTACTCCAGCGAAACCACACCACAAATACCTTACAGTCACTCACATGAATCCACTTCACCGATCCCTGACATCATACAACCTCCCTATGCTGACTCCTCGTCTCCCGAACCCCCCGTATTTGTCACGCCGTCTTACTCCCCTCTTGGTAGTTCGCACTCCCCTGTCCACACAACGATATCATATCCCGCAGAAAAGGTTGCCCAGCAGCTCTCCCCTTTGCAAGACGTGCACCCCCTGGAACGCCACAATCAATACTACTTCATCAAGTCAAACCTATCACATTCACTAAGACAGGGAAGAAATAACTACCGCAGGATAGACCAGCAAGCAGACGAAGAGAGCACATACCGCATGATGGATGAACCTACCGAGGAAGAGAGGAGAAGAAGCGCAAGTAGAGAAAGTAGACGGGCAGAAATCGAGAGAGGGGGAAAAAGTGCTGGAAAATCGAAAGGGGCTGAAGACGTAGAAGTTATACCACGTATCGTCAGAGTGGAGACAGATGGATTCGGAAGGGTTTGAGGTAGGAACACAGGTCTGGGCGTGAGTTTACAATCTCTATGGAGTATCAGCGATATTGCTTAAGGGGTGCATTGGAGCTTGGGATCGGATACGGGGTTTTGCTTCTCAGGGGGAGTTAGAGGTAATGCAGGGACTCGATATGCAAGGGAGTACCAGGTTGATATAGTCAGATGCAGCGCTTGATCCGCATTTTTCAAGAATTACTAAAAGAAAGTAATCTGCAAACGAAGTATAGAAAATTCTCAAGGGCGTGATATCCACGACTGGAAATTCGCGTCCAGTGAAGTATTAGGATGCCAATGTTTACATTCCAAACCTTATGACACCGCATGGTCCCATTTTTGGCCGTTTCTTCTATACTCCTTATCCCAATCATTAAGGCCGACACATTTCAGTTGAAGGCTCGAGAGGTCTTCGGAAGACTGGTCATCATGGTGTTGACCCTCGGACACTCTTGCGTGTAGGACTCAGATTGGACCTCGGCATCTAAACAACCCTACGCAATATATGGAACACCGAGAGTCTCTCGAAGGGGCTCTTCCTATCTTTCTACAATTTCTCGAATGACACGGATTCATAGACCTTGGTCTGACAGAGCTGGCCTCGCCCTCTTTCGGTAGCCTCAATCACACCAGAATCCGCGGTCATGCCCAGCCCGACCCTGATAAAACCCCCCCCTCTTGATCCCTCGAAGTCCGCAATTGAAAATGTTCTTGACCTAACCACTCTCTCTGAGATAGGACCAGTCAGTTCTTGTTGTTTCCAATGCTCACAGAAAGCCAATTGACTCTTATCCCAGGACATTTTCACCAATACCCGGTTAGCAGGCCCTCATAATACCCGTTCATATCTCATTCAGCGCAGGCTGACGCGAGAAGAGAGCTATGGCACCCTCCAAACGCTCGAGGTGTCTACGGTGGTGCCGTAGTCGCGCAATCTCTTGCAGCGGCGCAGAAAACCATTCCACCACCCTCTGCGGTAAATGGCAATGCGGAATTCCTCATCCATAGCATGCACTGCTATTTCGTACTTGCAGGCGACGCCACAATACCAATTCTCTACCACGTGGAGCGAGTACGCGAAGGGAAAAGCTTTATGACCAGGACGGTACAAGCAAGGCAAAGAGGAAAATGCATCTTCACCACCACGGCCAGCTTCGTACGCGAAGGAAGCGGAGGTGCCAAAACCGTTGACCACAGCTGGGATATGCCCGAGGGAGTTCATAAGCAACTTGAGGCCATGCTAGCCGAGGATGGGGACGAGTCTGGAGATAAGGATGGAGCATCGCTAGGCGTTGATGAATCAGGTCCCTTTATCACGAAGAGATTGGGTATAGCAAATCGTCCGTCTCTGGTCTATCCTCTTGAGCCATCTCTCAGGCTGACAACCATGTCTAGAACACTCCCCTCATCCCCACACCAAGAAAACCCGCCAATGGTTGCGAGCGCGCGGCCAAATCTCTTCCTCGGGCGGCATTCACGCCCACCTCTCCGCCCTCGCCTACATGTCCGACAGCTACTTCATCGGCACCGTCAGCCGCATTCACAACCTCTGGCGTTTCGCACGTCCCAGTCTCCCTCCCAATCCGAAATCGCCCCTCAGTCGCATTGCGGCCATGGAAGCCGCAGAAATTAAGGAAGGGGTAAGGGGCATTGTGGAAGGGAGGTTAGAAAGCAGTGTGGGCATGATGGTGAGTTTGGATCACACGATTTATTTCCATCGGCCTAGGGAAATTAAGGTGGATGAGTGGTTGTGTGCCGAGATGGAGAGTCCGTGGGCAGGCGAGGGAAGGGGCCTGGTGCTTCAGAAGATTTGGAATAGGCAGGGGAAACTGGTGGCGAGTTGTGTGCAGGAGGTGAGTTATCTTTTCAGTCTCCCATTGTGTGCCGTCGTTCTTCTCTGTCGAAATTCAAACTTGGAAATCTCGCGGACCTGCCAGAAAACGTAGAAGGATATTACTCGTTCTTAGCTCTTCATGGGCTACTTGTTCGCACATACGTACTACCCATTAAATCAGATCAACTTGGGTCGTGCCGCCATTTCATGAAGCACTCCGAAGCCCCTTATTTTACCTCTCTTGTTTTGGGATTAAGTCTTTGCATAGTGAAAGTGACTGACGCTGACTTCCCCCCAGGGCCTCGTAAGACTAAAGCAGGATGGGACCGTAGACGAGTCGAAGAGCAAGCTATAAGCTTGCTTCAGTCCGAGTCATCAATTTTAGCCTCCATACTCGTAGGGCCTGGGGGAAGTTGTATTCTATCGTTGTTCTTGTATGTATCTGAGTAACTTATTCAGAATAATTTCTATTGAGAGTAACAAGAGCGCATTGACAGATGCACAGTATCAGCCAGCTTCGTTGATTTCGCGAGTCCAGGAACTCTCGTTCCGGGTCGAACCGTCCAAGCAGTCTAGAAGACATGCATCTTCGCTTCCGGTCAACCCCAAGGACTACATGGTTGACTGCGTAAATATGCCGGGAAAGCAATTCTCACAGAAACTGAGATTGTCGTGCAAAGCTACGGGTTGCGCGGTTCCTGGAACTTCTGATTCAGTCAGAAAAGAAGCCAGAAATTCCCAATGTCAAAGATACTTGTCGCTTTTCTAACAATTGTTCGATTAGATTGTCACAAGTGGCTAGATTGATTCATACCACATGGTCCCTTGTATGGCCGAACTTATATGGTTATTTTTCCAAGCACACCAGCTCAATCTTTTTCACCTATTAAGGTAACATCTAATGTCTCCGTTGCCATGAAGCGTCTTCCCTTTTCCGAACACCAGCGAGCGAACAGTACAAAGACGACGAAGAAACCCCCGATTCCGAAAACCCCTCCAAAGACCGACCATCCGTGTACAGTAGGCTACCTACGCAGCCGATCCCGCCTCCTCCCGCCTCCACCGAATCAACCCCAACCACACCCACCACCCCAAAAACTCCCCAACCCTCACCACTCACCCGCCAACCCTCTCCCCCCCCCAATCCACCCCCCTCACCCCCCCCACCGCCTCCTTCCCCGCCACCACCAAATCAAACAACCCCTGGCTCCCCTGCAGATTCTCGTGCCCGCAACCCGCGCACACATCCACCACGTACGCCTCGTGCTTGCGCCCCGTCGCGGGGTTGTAGATGCCGATGATGGAGCCGCATTTTGCGTTGTGGGGCGGCGGGGCGCCGCCCATCATGGAGGGCGAGATGGCGACCACGGCGTCGTAGGAGTGGGCGGTGATGCCGCAGAAGGAGTGGGCGGATGGGGTGTAGGCGGTTAGGGTGCCGGAGTAGGCGTGGGTGAGGGGGAGGAGGAGGAGGAGGAAGAGGAGGAGGGGGTGGGGGTGGGGATGGGGGTGGGGATGCATTGTTGTGGTTGTGGTTGTGGTTGTGGTTGTGGTCGTGGGGTGGTTAAGGAGGTAGGTTGGGGGTTTGAATGGAGAGGATGGTGGTGGGGGTTGATTGAGAAGAGTTGGATGTACGGCTTTTTGTTGATTTTATTTCGTTTCTTGGAGGATGCGAGCTGTCTGTGTAATCTCCACAAATCCTCGCACTGCGTTCTTTGTCTTGCCATTTTCCCCGGATCAAAAATTTGGTCGCTTTTTCCCTCTTACGATTGTTCCCTCTCCACCTTATCACGTTCTTTTGCGAGTGGGCGCTCGTGCCTTTGTCGATTCGCTTTGTTGGGAGTTTTCGCTTCGGTGATTTGAAAACGGATCGCGCATCTCGACCGCCAGTGTGAAAAACTGTGCATGTGCTTTATATTGGTTTGAGAGATCTGGAGAAGTTTGCAGGGGTGGGGATGGTAGAAGAAAGGTTCGGATAATGGATGTACAGCTGTTAATTTGTTTTCGTTGCTCTCCGCTGAGGTTTTACGATGAATGGTAAATGAATAGGAAATGGGGTTTGATTTGTTAATGATATTTAGTAAAGACCAGAGAAATCTCCCTGATGAGGTTTCACAGATTTCAATGGGAAGACGAAAGACTGATTGATTTTGATCGACTCTATCGACTATCGAGATGATGTTGAATATCTCTGTATCTACTTTTTAGCCTAGGGTGAGTATGCTACGCATGTTGAATGCTGACGTATGAAATGTTTCCGGGTGGGGGGCCCATTACCTCGCTCTTTCGATTTCGTTCTCGCAGCTTGGCGATGCTCTGAACGATAGTAACAGGTGTACCCAGCTGCCAAAACACTCAGGCAAGAGTCTCGCATCTAGTGCTGCTCAGGTTGAAACTGTTGGTACCGGTAACGACCTTTCCTGGTAAAGTACCGCCACCAGTGTACAACCAGCACTGTTTGCTGCCCTCTGTAAAGTCCCCACAATTACAGCCATCGGTTTGTGCACTGAATCGATTAACAGGTCTGCCTCTACTGACACGGAGTCAGAAGATAAACTTGCCATATCAGGCCGCACGCCAGGAATGAATCTGCTGGTACAGTCTTCATCCAGTTGCCACTAATCTGCTTTCCACAGTAGAAGGTGGTTTTCCTTCCCTCAAGGTTTCGTGTTTGGCCTAAGGCTGTCAGTAAACTGATCCGAACTTCTGGCACGAGTGGCAGCAAACCGTCCATCTTGGCGCAATCCGCGTTGCCTTTTGGCTCCAGAACAGCACTGTGATATTTACTTGTCACGTCACTCGGTGCCGTTCCCCCTCGGTAATACCAGCAATCTTGCGTTGCCTGATCGTAGTCGATGCTGTAACATCCCTTTATTCTATCAGATAATGTACTCTATGGGGTCATTGAACAGTCGTTCGTCATTGAATGACTTACAGCTGTCGGCCCGCACTGGGTAGCACATGCTTCTAGCGTTGCTCGTTTGTCATTCGAAATCAAGCTTCCAGCGATGTGACCTCCGCAGTAAAATGTAGCAGGCCTGGTGACAGAACTCTGCATCAGCTGTCACATGCTATCAGATAGCTTGGTGGGCAGATAGATCTCTCACCATTCAATGCCGGGCACTGGCTCTTTCTGGCCTTTTCCTTATCATCTGCTCCGCCGCAGCAGCAATTATCTAGTGCCGAAACATCGCTTGTGGACAACAAGTCGACGGGCTTGTTTGACGATCTGAGGTAGGCAATCAATGAGTTGGTATAACACGAAAGCAGTGGCCACACTCGACCTAGAACTCGGACAGCTTACAAGGCCTTCTGGTTTACGTTGTCAAAGTCCACGTCGAAATGGACCACGGAAGGCGTGGCAGACGCCGCAAGGGCAAGAAGCCCAACAGTTTTGAAGGAGAAAAACATCTTGTGCTGCAGGTGCGAGTGTATAGAAGTTAAGGGAATAATAATTACTTGGGAATATGTTTCGCAGAGCAGGAAACATCTGTAGGGGCGTAAAGAAATATATAGCTGAAAGGCATTGAAGTGCGGAGAACGATCTGTGTGATCATCGTCACATACATGCGCTCCAAATAGCCATTGATTGTTGACCGAGGATTTCCAGATCCACAGAAGAATGGATATGAGAGGTGTTTAACCAGATGTTGCGAGATGCAAGATCGTGGATCTTTAGATCTGCTCGTGCTTTGTCTTTCTATTCGGTCAGGCCCAAAACCACACTTGGTATGGATCTAGTCACAGTATCTCCGAGGATCTTGGAGTATCCTAGCCCGGCCGATTTTATGGCGGCATCCTGTGTTCAGGCTCGATGAACGACCCAGGTGGGGTATCATACTTCGTGTTTAGGGGAGGTGAGATACGACCTCACGACTGTTTGGGGCGGTCCCCCAACACCTCCGAGTGACGCAAAAGAACGAATTTGAGTCGAATAGCTGACTTGCTTATCCCCCAGAGCACTAATAACGAAGCTTTCCATACGAAAACAGCTACCCACATTAAGTGCTTGTTGATGCGTTTCATCGTATGGTTTAGTCACACCGGAACCCGTATTTGTTATGCATCTTTTGAGTGTATTCTAGATCATGAATCACCTCGGCCAGTCGAAGTCCCAGCCATATTTCTCACCCGACTCGCGAGCGAAGACTCCCCTGCGATGCGCCTCGAGGCTGAGGCCGAGGGAGCTTGCGGTTACGGTAGTTCAACGATCAATGATTAAGTAAAGGCTACGTATACTGTAGGCGGCTAAGCAGGCGGGGCGGGGTGCAGACGGGGCGCAGGTCATTAAGGCTTGAGCGCCAGGGGTGCCCGGAACGTTCACCGAAGGACTTCTTAGGGGGGCCGTCATGGCCATAGTAGTCTCTTTCTCTTTCTCTTTCTCTTTCTCTTTCTTTTACTTTTTCCATGGCCCATAGCAGTCTCCGTTAACTTTGATTGTATGTAACCACTTCGATTGAATATAATTCTGTGGATCATGGAACCCCGCATACTGCACTCTAATGCCGGCGCAAGTCTGCATGTTGCATGGTAAGAGCGACGTCCGCTCATTCGCGATCTTAAGTACTTGCAGCTCGTATCACTGAACCTCTTCAGTACTTAATGAGCGGGTATTCACTGGGCCAATCGGCAGGAGTGACTTGCTCTCGCCTTGAGCTGTCACTCTAATGAGACTACCTTAGCAGCCCCTTGACGGAGCTGCATTGGTCAAGTACTTTTCCAATACGACATGAACAAGCAAAATCAGATAAGTAGACATCAAATACTCTTACGGACCTCCCAATCATCATTTGCGTACTGTATGAACTTTCTTATATACAGACGCAGTATTTGTAAAGTCAAAAAAGAGCTAATTCTTCGAACTTAGCGCTCGACGGAGCAGAATTTAAGCGTGGATCTTTCGCTACGAATGGTCGGGCTTTGATATTAATGTTGGTCATTCGCGTGGGGGTTTTCCATTTCTTCCAGTCGCTGACGAGCCTCTTGAGTCCACTTCGTATGCACATGGTTTTTGCCCAAGCACAAAATCTGGCCTTGAAGGGCCCTCACACGCCTTAACCTCGCCTCATCCTTCCGGCTAAGGTCCTTAAGCACAAGCGCTAGAGAGTTCATCGACCACAGCGCATCTGCATGATAGGAGCCAAGAATCCTTGATCGAGCATCAACAACCTTCTGCTGTAATGACATGGCTTCTCCCAAGTTCTTTTAACTGCAAAAACAGTGGGCAAGATCCGTCATCGTCCACAAAGTATGCGGGTGCTCTTTCCCATGAATGGTTCCCTGGCTGGCGAAGGCTTGTTGGTGTAGGTTTACCGACTCGGATATTCGACCTTGTTTGAGGTAGTTGCGAGCGAGGGTGTTCAGAGTTCACACAATCTGTAGGTCGTCTTCTGGCAGGGCTTCTCGCTGCTCTTAAATGCATTCTTTTTGATTTTCTGCACTGGTCCAAGTGCTTCTAGACCCGCCCAAGCTCATTGACGATTAACATTGATTCCATATGGTTGCGCGGTAATCCAGCTTCTAGTAGAGCTAAGGTCCTTTCCTAGATCTATTTAGCAAGCCAAATCTTGTTTTGCTGCCTAGGCTGTTGAGGAGCCATACCGAGCGAACCGACTCAGAATCATACGTATACTCTACCCTAGCCAAACATTGCTTTAGCCTTTCAATTGAATTGTTTAGTTGACCTCTTCGGGTGTATTTCCGTGCTAGATCGCGAGTAATCAGTGACCTGGTGGATGCGGATGGGCTTCCAAGGAGACCTTTCCTGGTATTAGGTATAATTATCAGACTCCAACATCTGTCAGCATTGACCAGAAAATGTTTGATATCTTCAATGGCTGTAGACTGCAACAAGTCCATAGGAGGATCTTCTTTGCAAGCGCTTGTCGCTTCCATGACTCTCTGCCCAAGCAATCTCAGATATGCTGGTATGACATGAGACGAGTTCGAAGAAACACACCCTCAGCCTCTGAAGAAAGCTTTTGGAATATGTCGCTCTTTGCCGAATAATCAGTGTTTGGCATAGTCTCTACCGCCTACTCCAAGTACTTATCAATGTCCCATTCCAATAAAGCGGTAAATAATTTCAAATGAGCGCATGTCCCAAAAGCGTCTTTGATCGAAGATGTCTCCCTACTGAAACATATAAGATGGATACTGTCCGCCGATGTTGCAAGAATCCTGAATGCATTTGCAACCTCGAAAGGCTCGCCGCATTCATTCAGACCATCGAGCACGACATAAAGTCTTGATAGAAAATTCGATACGCTTTCTATCAGCTAAAGCGGTCAATCAACTCTAGATATACTCGTGCGTCCATATGTTGTTGCATACTGACAGGCCAACTTGAGCTCTTTAGATGGTAGTTGACTGGGATAAGGTTTGGGAAAGAACAGTCCGAGCAACAGCTGGTAGAGACGGCTATTGGTTAATACTCTTAAGGATCTGGTCTAAAGCTTGGTTTGAATTCTGACGATACAGCACCTATGTCTTTATATCTGTCTCTAAGTTTTCCTATGACAGTGTTGTCTCAGTTTCGAGTATTGATCGATGTCGTCAAAAGCTTTGAAGCGTATCTTCAAAATCTAACTCAAAGATTTTCCAGGCTCCTTTGATCAAGATGTTAGCGGCTACTCTTCGATTAGACAATCAATTTTGTTGTTGCACGAGGCGTGATATACAATTGCTGTTACACATCACTTTCACAGAGTGGATTCATTGCACACATGCTACAACTGAGGCGCTTCCGATAGAACATTTGTTGAGCGGCGTAAATCCACTAAAGTGTGAATCCGTCAGAACCTCAGTCTTTCCACTCGCTAGAGCCAGAGTCTCCTCGTCCAATACTTCATTCGATGCGCAAATCGTCGTGCTCCCATTCTCGTTAGATCCAGCTGTGCTATGTACAGTGGAACAGCGTTGAATATCATGGTCCCAATCCGGTTCAATGTACTCGCAGAGTAGCTATCAGGAGAAAGCGCGCATTGCACGACCGCCTCGGTCTCCTCTGCAAGGAGTACAACAACACTTTCAAAGGCTCTCCTGTCGAAATATACCGGGATGTTACGAAAGCGATATGTAGCAAAATGGTAGTGGGGGAGAAGCCATAGGCGAATTGAGAGCGTGGACATTGACTTCAACAGCTTTGCCCTCTGGCAGTGATATTTGGACGTAGTAATGAACTCGATGTTGTAGCCATGTGATGCAGCCTCGCGAGCGAGCTGGATTATCTACTTTCAGGCCTACTTATCTGAAACCCTCAATGCACCAACGTATCTCAGCTTCGAAAAGCTGAGGAGCGTGTAGGGTGCTTGGCCTGGTGGGATGCTTGGTTGGATAGGCCTACCATGTGAAATACTTCATGTTTTAGCGAGACATTTACATTTTGGGAATATGAAAGTCAACTGAAGAACGTAGAGGGAAATCCCTGATAGAAGCCTTGAGAATGCTGGAACACGTGGTCATATGAGGGTATATTGATATCTTGGTTGTAGCTGAAAAGGAGTTTGTCTCGGAGTGAGAAGACGAAGATTCTACTAGCGGGTATCAGCCCTATGAGGCAGAGATTACCGCACCACGCGCACCAACCCATATTACCCCTGAAATCCCAACACCAAGATGTTTTATCCTGCATGATAGCCTAAACAGAAGCTTCCATGGAAGCCGTACTCGAACAAATCTGAATAACGCGGAAGAACCAATTGCCAGTTGCACTGATTCGGTAATCTGTGATCCACGGATCAGTACCATGTTAAATGCTAGCAAAACAGGTCGTCTCAAACCCGAAACACTACTTTGTTACCATCAAACAATGCCAATCTCATCTACCCAAGGAACGTCCTTGTTCTTTGACAGCTTATACCCTGTTGGATTCTCATATCTATATCAACATCATTATCACTAATCGCTCGCCTGGCATGTTCTGTAGAAATATTTTAGTGAGACAGCGCCATATGAAACGGGCGGTATCTATGATTGGTTGGGCTTTCAATATCTAATTTCCCTTATAAAGTCATCATGAAAGGTGTATATGATCATCCAGTCCAAGACTTGGAATTGCTGCTCAGACGGCCTTAAAAACTCTCATTTTCTATTATGTATATATCAAAGACTGCCTTTGTTGTGCTTGCACTCTCTTTCACCATAGCTTCAGCAGCGCCTGCGCCTAAAATCTCCCAAGCGAATACCGTTCTGGTTCCACTGTATATATACCCCACGCCTGGAGCCTGGGATCCGTTGTACCAAGCGTAAGCTGGCAAAGATTGGGTGGAAAGTCTTCACCCCTAGGCTAACGACTGAAGGATCACTACATATCCCGATGTCAGTTTTACTGTCATCGTGAACCCGCGGAGTGGACCTGGTCCCGATGCTCTCCCGGAAGCCGACTATATTAGGGAACTACCGAAGCCGAACGCCTTCTCGAACGTGCAAACCGTTGGCTACGTACGGACTGGCTACGCGAAACGGGATATGCAGACAGTCCTTCACGAGGTGTCGGTGTACTCCAAATGGGCCGAAGCGAGCTCCGATCCAAAATTTGCGGTGCACGGCATATTCTTCGACGAGACGCCCAGCCAGTGCGATGCTACTGGCGAAACATTCTACCAGGCTATCAACACCGCCGTCAAGGGTTCCGCAGGTCTCGGCAATACTATGGTCAGTCATGCTCAATGTCTCTCCTTTTTGTATGACCATTACGACTTCTTTGAACGGACGCTCATGCCTGCTTTCTTTTGACCTCTCTAGACAATATTCAATCCTGGGTTCACTGCAGATGCGTGTTATACAAAGATTCCCGATATGACGGTAGTCTTCGAAGACACTTACCAAGTCTTTCAAGATCAAAATAAGGCCCAGCAGATAGCCGCGCTACCTGATGGCCGGGATAGATATGGAGTCATGATCCATTCGGTACCATCGACGATGAGCCAGGCCGATCTCACCCGGTTTGCACGTCAAGTGCTAGCAGTGAGTCGTAGCGTGTTTCTGGCATCCTTGGACACGGGTTTCTACGAGAGTTTCAGTTCTATTTGGACGCCTTCTGTGAAGCTTCAGTCCTCTATGAATGGCTCCGTTTCATATAAGTGAATTAGGTATTACAAATTGGCGAGATGCTTTGTTTACGACCAACGATGCATACCCATTCTTGAGCTGGATCTCTGTCTGTTCGAGCACCAAGGAGATCTCGTGCTCGAATCGATTATATGTATATAGTAGTCTTAGGTAGAGGTGCAAAACTCGGGGCCGGTAAACCCCTGTCAGGTGAATACCTTATACTTCGAAAAGTCCGGCGCACTTCCTATCTACCACTGAAAGTCTCAGCTGTCTTCTTGACTTCCGTTCTTCTCTCAGATCCCAATCTCGGTTTTAACAAACCACTGTATGCTGCTTGTACATTCTCCGAGTACACTCTACAAAGAAACAACAAAATCCAAACGATCTCGATTTGTCCAAGAGTTGTCGGTGTATGAAAAGCCTTTCATTTGTTCTACCCAGATTCTGCCATCCTAGGCAGCATCACCTACAACAACTAGCCTAGCAAATAGTATTCAAGAGATCTTTGATTCATCCCCTACTCCCTATGCTTATTATATCTCACGTTATTACCGCATGTCCATTGTATAATCTTCCATCCTACCATCAATGACAATCAAGTTGTCATTCATGTTTGGCCTGGGCAAAACAAAGAATAAGCTTCGTAAGCTGTGCCACCGGATTTCCCTCCTATGCGATCTTCGTTTCCGCTGCTCTCTTCTCTGGATTTGCTATCTTCTTCGCCATTCCCATAAGCGGTTTTTGCCGTCCTCTTTAGCATCTTTGGTTTCGGTATGACCGGGCCCTTCTGTTCCTCTCTCCATATTTCCGGCACAGTCGCTCTTTGCGGGATCATCCATAGTTTCGTTCTCGAGCGGGCAATCATTTTCCCAGTGTGGCAAATGGTACTTGTTTTAGATGTCAGCAACACAATTAGTCCTACATTTGTAGAACAACTAACCTTGTCCGCTACAATCCTTAACTTCTCCTCATTTTCAGGACGATACCCCAAGGGTAATAATGCGCCAGGCTACTATTGCAAATTAGTCCCTTACTATTGAAGCCTAATCCCGGTATACTTTACCGGGTAAAGATCAAATCAAAACATCAGAATCCTCTCTACCACAAGGCTTTATGACATCTTGGAGCATCGGAGAAGGAAATTTACCAAATCAATGTTGGTTTGTTCCGTAACCAAGCCTAACGCGTGCTTTGTCTCGCAGCGATCCAAGCCGAATCCATCTCCAATTCTTTCAGATTTACCCTTTGAAACGGGTTCTGTGAGTCCCAAGAGCGCATTCAACAGCTTCCAGCGCCAAGACACAAAATCCCAATTGAGTGAATATGGACTTGGTCCATGTGTAGGTACACCAAGGATTTGGACATTCCCAACGAGGCGGACGGTTCTTCTTCTTACGGCCCATAGTTTTCTTCAGATCCTTGTTTATCTAAGGATGGAATTGATGAAGAATGGTTGTAAAGAAAATATAGCATGAGAATTTAAAGAGTAGATATATGCAACAATGACAGGTGGAAAAACATGTCGCTCTTTGACATCTCTAACCTTGTTGCGTTGTCCATGAACGGAAAATGTTCACAGTAAGTTCCACGCTTTTTAGAGTAGTTGTTGTCTTCTATAGCGATGTCGAGGTTCGTGATATTCGGGCACATTGAGATACTTTTGAACGCTTTCTTTGATTCCGAGTGGCGATAATCCAACTTGAGCTTCCTGATTTGTCGTTGGCCCTCGGTGCCTCTTTTCCATAAAGGAGACCATTTGGTAGACTTGGAAAAATTCAAAGCAGTTGTTTGCGAAGAAGATGCTTTGAACCTGATGTTGGAAATTGCCGGGCCCAGTGATGTATAGTAACATAAGGGTTGAATCGTAGCTAAAATTAAAGCTACCCAGAGGTGTCCATCTATCCGTCCTATAGTGGTGAAGAGAGAGTCTCATTTCACACAGCCCTGGAATTACAGACGCACAGTGAATCAGAAAGCCAATTAAATTCACAAGCGTGGTCGTAGAGTTCATTCGATAGGAATTGCATACCTTTATGGTTTGGCGTGAATATTCGATCTTCGACTTGAAACAAGCTTCATGAGCTCCGTGGTCGTCTATCTTGCCATTCCATGAGTTGCGGCTGAGTTACAACAATCTTTTTATGCTCCATGCAAAGGGAATTGGTAGATAGAATTGTACAGAACCAGAATATAAACTGCAAAGAGAGCGCTATATAGAGATTTTGACTAGCAAGTATATATAATTTTCGGAGAAGTAGAGCTGATTCCTTCTAACAAATATACAAAATCATCTCAAAGAAACGACTTCAGGAATGATGCATACAAAGAGGACCTATATGATGCGGAACAGGCAAGAAGCCATCAAATCAGATTTATGTATTGAACGCACAAATGTCAAGCATCATACTCAGTTTCCGGAACAAACTTGCTAAGGAAAGGCGATACCCTCTGCAGTCGTCCTCTGCGTGGACTTCTACTAGATACCAGTGTAGCCTGGCCATAGATGTGATATTTGAGGAAATGCAATCGAAATAGCGTTGAGCGCCAAGGAAGTCCTATTTGCACACGCTAGCCTAATCAAGCTTAACCGCCGTTTTACGCCAGCTTCTGGATTTAACCTCGGTCATTCTCTCCCAACTCCGTCTAAGTTGATAGCAATGTTGTTCGCTTTCTACGATCCATCGTGTATACACCTTAGTAGATCGACATCATCTGCAATAGCGGGCACAGACTCCTAAAATTGTGTCTTTGTTCCATTGAGGCATATATGCAGTAAGAAGCGCATCTTTGCATACAGTATCAACATGGCTCTCATGACAGGCAAGAAGACTGTACTCATTACGAGGTATACCACTACCATATTTCCAACAGGTGCCATCGCTTTGGCCTGGAATCTGAAGGCTGACCGTCGTCCGATTGAACCATAGCTGTGAAAAAGGCGAGATAAACCATGCATTAGTATGTTAAAGAATTGAAAGCTCACCGGAAAAGCTAATTGGCATTACAATCACGAGCACCACGGGTGCAAAGGAATCGTCTTCGCGATCGAAGATCGAAAACCGGAACATCGTTGTATAGGATATCGTCAATGAAGAGCAGAGCAAGGACGATGCATTGCAAAGAAACAGCACAGACACGCATCAAGGATTCAAGCGTCATGCGCTGAATAGAAGCTATAGGTTCATTATTGAGTACATTGTCTCAATTTCATTGTTTCGACGACGGCGAATACAGAAGAAGAATGATACAAGAACTTTTATTTATATAATGTTCAAAGTATCTATGGAAGCAATTACCTTGCATGGGCGAAATTGTCAGATTTCATAAAGACTCATGAGTTGTGCCTTGCCCTACTCCCACTGATAGCCTGCCTCTACATTTGCCCTTCTCGTCTTCTGCTGCCCTTCCTTGTCATGGCTTTCCATTAATCTCAGCAAATCCTCATCTGCGACGTGCACATTCGCATCCTTCAACTTTGTAAACCCGGCCCGGTCGCCGGAGCTAGCGACCGAGTGGCTTGGCGCTTCTTTCACCGTCGATAGTGGGATGTCCTTTGTCTGGCGGCGCGTTGAGAAGGTTTTAACACTTGCGCTTAAGAAGCGGGTGTAGATCGTGCCGAAATCGACGTTCTTGAATAAGATGCGGACTAAGGGTCGAAGGGAGGGTAGGGTGGCGGCGATAAAGTAGACGCCCGGCTCGACGCAGGTCCAGGTCATGCTGGTTACGACGTGGTAGGTGGGGTCAGAAAAGAGGTCGATGGTGAAAAAGGTAGCAAAACGGACCGCCGAGGTAATGGTACCGCTGTTGGCGAGCGATTTGTGGTTAGCAAAGGACTTGTAGAAGGTACGGGAGGGGGTAGAGAGAAGGTATTGTGGCTTACATGCTGCCAGTGATGAAGGTCAAGGTAAGCCCAATCTTCTGGCTCAGTCCGGTGTGAAGGTTCCATATCACGGGCATAGGCAGCAGGAGCATGGCTACGTCAGTGATGAGGTTCGGAAGACTGGCCCAACGATACGCGGCCATGATATCGCCGCAGTAGCCGCCAGGAATCGTCTTGTCCCAGCTATAAGCAACTGGTTTGCATATGAGGAGCCCCATCAAACACCCTGTGAGCCAATTGAGGAACATAACGATCGCAATGCCGTAGGTCGCGTTGCGGTATCGTCGCTGTGTGAAGATTCGCAGATACAAACACAATATTGCCAGCTTCGGTAACAAGGCCGAAAGAAGGTAAAGAAACTCTTCCGCGAAAATAAGTTTGAGCCAGGCCACTAGTTCACCCTGCGTCACGGTAACAACATGACGGCCAGCTCCACCGTACTTGACAAAGACTGGTGAGTAGCGGTCAGCAATATACTGTACGAGAGGCCGTGAGACGACAAACGAGAGATTATGATAACATGGCTGAAGCATGTGATATAGGCCATGGGCATGAGCCAGAAGTCCACACCATTGACTGTCTTGTTGATTGTGCGCGCAGTGACGAAAAGTACAAAGAAAACGGTCTCGAGGACGCCAAATGCAATGATCACGTTCAGCAACTGCTGGCTGTTGTTTTCGGCGAGGTACTCTGGAGGGAATTGACTCGGATCCATGACGGCAGAGGCGAAAATCTCCCTAGTAACGACAAATGCAAAATGGAAGGTCCACGCCGTACAAATCGACAATAGAACTAGTGTTTCGATGCCACCTAATGTTCGAGGCAGGAGAAGCGATAGGAAAGATAAATGTATATATATTACAGCACTCGATCAAATACTCGAGTTTAAAGAAGGGCACAAGGGCACATACAGGTGCTTTGGATAGCAAAAGGGAAGGCGGCAAAGCAATCCCCTAACGGCCATGAGTGAGTGACAGAAAAATGTAGGCTATGAAACCAAAGACGACATTAGCCAGACTCGACGTTTCTGAGCCCTGCAAGGAAAGCAACAAGAGGCTACAGCGCCCATCGGGTTAACAATGCATTACCTCCGTACTTGGCGTCCAACGGCGCGGCACGTGCATACGCTTCGTATATGCATGCAGCTGCGGCCACTGATTCAATTAGCCCACAGCCTGAGACATCCATGACCCATGCTCGCATACATACCAATGCTTTAACTTTTTCGTAAAGTTAAACCCTGTAGGCTGTGGCCCAGGGTGGTTTTAGGTCCCACCTACCTCTTATCAAGTATGAATGCTTGAATGCTGTTATCGTGCATAGGCATCTCTCGCACTAACTGCCACATCCGGCTCAAGTGTCATTGATCACGCACGGGGTGCAGCTGGTCGGGGGTTGGAAAAGTTGAGCCGGGGTTGGAAAAGATTCTTGGCGTCGGGTTGAAACCTTAAAAATGACATATGCCCCGCACATTCAAGATCTGACGTCGAGTTGGGAAAGCTTCGGGCCCTATGCGAAGCATATGCCAAGAGCATTAAGCGAGGCCACAAAAAAAATTCACATCTGGTCACCAAAGCCTCGTCTGTGCATATGCGCAGCATCAACTGAGCACAAAGAAACAACTGAGCACAAAGAAACATCGATGAACGACGAAAGCATCGACGCTGAAAATTGAGCGAATGAGATAATGAGTTGGCTAAATGGTTTGAAGATGAGTGTCACACTTCGCATATGTCGCGCATATACTAAGAAGAAACTCAGCTCGCTCAAATCACGAGCAGAACGAGAAGAATAAAGAAGAAAACGCAGAAGAAATATAAGACGTTATTGTGAGAACGCATCTCATCGACTATGAACGATGCGTGCCTGCGAGGCTAGCTCGCGAGGTTAAATCGAAGAAGTTAACGAGTGAATAGAGATAGCGACTTGACAGAAGAGAAAAACTCTGCGAGTTCTCGCTTTCGTTTCTTAGCAATTAGTTCTATCATCAATAGAGTGCTATCTTATTATCTTCTACTACACAGTTTCACATAAAGAGATCTTGTCATCTCACAGTTTTAATTGCTTCATTTGCACGAAGCTGCTCAGTAAGAGATGTCAAACACGCAACGACTCATCAGAAGTTGCACAATCGAAAGAAGTGATAACTTCTTTCACACTGAGAATTCATCGTCTCATCAGAACAGATCTGAGAATCACGCATTCAAACACGCAGATGAGAAGTTCAAATCACGAAAATTTAATAAATAAACAGATCATATCTTTTGACGATCGACAAGCGAAGTATGCAAGCAGTTAAAGAATCTGAAGATGCAGAATGTACTGCTTGTCTTGCAACTTCACGTATTGAAACTCAAGCGAGAGACTTGATCAATTTCTGATCATCAACATCAACATAATGATGATTACTATCAAAGTGATGCACGCAAGCGTGCTAATTGATCTTGCGAGTCTAAAGAGCAAAGCATCACGAACTATGACTTCTTGATGTTCTGACTGCGAGACTGCAAAGACTTCATAGTCGCGATGTCATCTGATTTCATCACAAAAGAAGAGAAGCTGCGATGATTTACATCATACTTGTCAGAGAAGTCTTGCAATCAGTGACGAGATCATGTGATGAGCATGTGCAATCATGATGAGATACTCAACTGAAAGTACTACACTGAATACTTGCATGCTAAACTTAGCAATTCTGAAATTTGCAACTTTCAAACAGAACATTGATTCAAGACTGCAAAGCAGTGAGTTGATCAAAGCATCGCGAATTTCAAGCAATATCTTATCAAACTGTATACAAATTTGAACTATCATATATTCAATGAAACTTGCATGATGTACTTGCGAATGAAGATTAATAAAATCATCATGAATGAGTTTCTTTGCATTTCATACATCTCTATCAATTATGTCAGTCTGCTAAAACATTTAATAAACATTAACTTGCATTTGCAAAACATTGATGCATTGTTGAAGTTACATTTGCAGCAAAGTAAAAGTGCAACATCTCAGAAGAGTTTTCAATTCTTACATGAAAAAATGAAGTTTGTTGCTGCAACAGAAAATTCAAAGTTCTTTGCTTTAAGCATGCAGTTTAAAGATGATGCAACACTCAAGTTCAGTGAATTCAAGCAAAATGCTGCTTTATTCAATCTTACATGCTGATTATGCAAAAAGCTGAGATACAAGATTAATAATTCAATGTGTCTTAACTACATATTCAGACAAGAGACTTGCAATCATGATGAAAAGATGAAAAAAGAGAAAATCTGATGTTCATCATTGAATCATTAAATATAATTATGAAAAGATAATTATCACATGCATTGATGATATCAATATTGACAAATGTTTCTGAAAAGATGCATGAAGTTCATTGTTTTATTGACTCTGAGATCAAGTGAAACTTTATATTGCAATCATGAGTAAAAAAGCATGAATTATCAAAGAATCATGCAACTCTGAAACAGATTTAAACAATCAATGATCATTGAATTCTTTGCTATGATACACATCAGATCAATATTGAGTTGATTGATCATAAGAAAGTTTGCAAAAGCTGAAACATTGAGTTTCATGCTGTGAACATGCAAGAATATGATATGATTCTTGACTATTCATGATTAAATAAAATCAACTTGAATATTTGCTGATATAAACATTGCTGATCATATCAAGAAAACAGCACTCAGCATGCAAAGTAAATATGAGTTAATTTGTGCAAGACATTGAAATTTGTTGAGTTGATAATGCTTGCAGCTAAGAAAAGAAGAGAGACTTATGTAGCTTTGCTTTATCAATTGCTATTTACAGATGTTTTATTGCAAAATGCAGATCATCAAACTGCAAGATGCAATGCACTTCAAATGAAAGAATCAAAGATACTCTTTGCTATTCAAGATTTCAAGAAAGTGTTTTCTGAAATTTTTTCTGATAGTTTGAACATACATGATCAGATGAAACATTTCATTAATCTGATAAAGAGCGAAATGTCTTGCATTGAGTTTATTTATAAGATGACATGAGATGAGCTTGTTATGATACAAGACTATCTAAACAGCATGCTAAAGAAGAAATGAATTCATTCATCAAGTAATTTTGCAGAAGCATCTGTGTTATTTATAAAGAAGTTGAATAAAAGTCTTTGTTTATGCATGAACTATTATGATCTTAATGAAATAACAGTAAAGAACAATTACTCATTGTCTTTACTGTTTAAGACGTTGAATCACTTTGCTTATGCAAGACATTTTATCAAAATTAATATTTGCAACATTTATCATCACATTTGAATTTGCAAAAGCGATAAATGAAAAATGACTTTTCATACACATTATGATCAGTTTGAGTATCAAATGATGCTTTTTGAACTGACAAATGCTTTTGCAATCTTTCAATTTTATATAAATCATACATTTAAATTATTCATGAATATTTGCTGCATAATATATCTGAATGAGCTGACAACGAGATTCATCTGTTCATGATGTTGACTACGAATCTTTTGATTCTATTCTGTGTTCGAATAGAAGTCAGAAGAGTCAAGAGATCTCAATTCGACGCAATTCAAACGATGTTAGAATGTTGCGTGAGCAGAAAAGTCGATCGTGCAGAGTTTTCACCTACGCGACAACATTTCTCCTAACAGTCACAATCGATCTACGAGAGTGATTGATGACATGTCGATGTCAGTAAGAGATGAAAAGATATCTAGTGAAATAGTCGTTCTCAGTATGAGAGTTGTGACTACAAGTGGTCGAAGAATTTGCGACTCGTCGACTGCGTCGATATACTGAAACGTCTTCATCACATCGACAGTGTCGTCGAGTAATTGATGAAAAGATATCAGGTAAAATAGTCGTTCTCAGTCTGAGAGTCGTGACTACAGTGCTCGAAGAAGTAGTGACTCGTCAATCACGCTGATATACTGAGAAGGCTTGAGCTCATCTTCTTTACTTGACGTCAAGTCATTCATCTATCTACGTGGAAAATCGAGAGCTCAAGAGAACGATCAGAACGCATTCTCTTTCATCAATCAGAGTCAAACATCGAACGATTGCGATCGCACGCCTATACTAACAATTCATTCAACGTCTACGTGACACAAGTCAAATCAAGAGAAGAAAAGAATTACTCAGTACAATCACACTCTATCTTCTCATCGTGTGCGTCTCTCTTTCATCATATATTTCTCTGCGCAATGAATGACAATCATTGAGCAAGAGAACGCAGCTCTACGTACGTTACAATCACGAGCATCACGAATGCAAAGAAAACGTCTTTCGTCTTCGAATCGAGAATCGAATCGAAACATCGTTGTATAGAATATCATCAATGAAAAGCAGAGCAAAGACGATGCGTCATAAACGAACAACACAGACACTCATTAAGAGTTTACTTGAGCGTCACGCGCTGAATAGAAGCTATAGATTCATTACTTGATAACACAGTGTCAATCTTATTGTTTCGGCTGCGCGAAGCAGTTGTATAGACGACGAGTGATTTTCTTTCTCAGAGAATTTTGTTCACTCGATATAAATAGCATAGAGTTTCTCATGAGTTGAGTCTAAATCGATGTCACAAGAATGTATGAATTACAGACAGACAGATATATCTGAATGACATTTTAGTATACTTTGAGACGAAAAAGCAGCATTGAGAGCATGTGTGCAAGATTCTTCACACGTTACTGAAATATTGATTGTATGTCAAGCTGTTGAAATACACTTTCAATTGTAGCAAAGTTATCTTTCTGAGATTTGTGATAAAGTGAAGAAATATTCAGATGAAATAGTTCTGTATTAACGCAATTACTAGCTGATCTGAGTTCAAGTTTGTAAAGAACATTCTCATATTCTTGAAATTTGCAAGATTTTATCAACAATTTATAAAAAAATTCTTTTAAATTGTTATGCTTTTAACAGATTTAATCAAGAATGCAAAGAAGAAAATGATGCATTTGCTCTTTGCAATGATGTTGAAAGTAAGAAAAGCTTTTAAAAGATTGAAAACAATCTTTGTTAATGCTTTCATTTTAAAACATTATGATTGAGATGCAGATTTTTGCATGAAGATTAATGCATTAAATCATGAAGTTGAAGATGTGCTTAGTCAGAAGAGCAAAACTGATCAATTGTTACAAGCGTATCAAGGCTGAATAGAGCTAGTCAGTGTCTCTAGCTCAGATTTGACTCAGATCTGACTCAGTCTCTATTTTCTTTTCTCAACATCTCTTTGTTCAACATCATCTTTCTTTCTACATCACATTTTACTCGTGTCACAAACACATTTTCTTCAAGCTTAGCGCAGTCTCTGAATATTACTTAAATAGAAGCTCTTGTACTCATCTTTTTCTGTATTCTTAATATTCAGTTATAACTATCTCTAAAGATCAAGCACTATTCAATTCTGACTTTCGCTGATTGACTCATTTAGACACGATTCTGACATTATATTAAGAATTCGTTAATCACACGATACTGATCTCATTACTCATTCAACATACTTGTACAGACAGAACGAGTCTAAAGAAATTCATTTATCTGATGATTGATGCAATCGAAAGATTGAACAACACTAGAGAGTTTGATAGAATCAACGACGAGACTGTTTGAATCGCTAGACAACTTATCACTTATTAAGTATGCAAAGTTCACTCGATCAAGAGAATCAACTCATTCTCATGAAACAGACGAGTGAAAATAAGCTGTTCAACTCGATTAAGAGAATTGACGATAAAGAATCTTCGTGAATTGCTTGAGAATCACTCAAAAAACTCACAAATCAAAAATATTCTTCTAATCAACAACATTCTTTTCTGAAGATTAAACACTTGATCATACGTCTTCATTAATACTGTCGAGCATTATCATTCGCTCAATCTCGTTCTTTCTTCAAATTTCATTATGTCAAAACGTTTATTTATTGAAGAACATTTCAAAGAATTTTGAAGTCGCTTTTCTCAAATCTCTGAGACTGATTCATCAAAACTCTCTAGTGCTGAATCATTCATCAATGAAGACGACAAGTCATTCGCTGAAACAGTAATACTTTCTGTTTCTATCGAAAACTGAAAGACTCAATGCATGACTCTCGACAGAGAAACAGATCAACTCAACGAGCTGAGTAAACAACGAGACAACAAAATCAAAGAGTTAAAGACTAGACTTTAAACTAAAGAAATCACTTTTTCTGATTTCATCTACTCTGAGCGTTCTAGATCTCAGAAAATACCTGATTCTTTCTGATTTACTGACGAAAAGAATTCTACTTGGAAAAACTGATACGAAAAAATTCAGAATAAACTAGAGATCAACGTTGATCTCTTTTCAAATGAATGAGTTAAACTGAGCTATGTACATTTCAGATTATTTGATGACGCAGCTGATGTCGCTCAATCTAGATGCGAATGTGACTATGTCAATTTTTATAAGATCGTCGATGATCTTTTGAAAGAACTAGCTGAGTTGTTCAATGATTCAGATAAGAAAGTCAACTTTCGTAAAAAATACTACAACTTGATTCAAGAATCAAAAAAGTTCAGCGAGTTTTACACTCAGTTTCAACGATTATCTTTCTATCTGAAGTATCACGAAAAGCAACTGATCGTCGATCTGAAAGATAAAATAAACTCTCGTCTTCGATTCGTTTAAATAGATCAATTAGTTCAATCTGATTCTCTCAAAGAAATTCATTTCTACCTGATTCATTTGAATAATGATCAGCGAGTCATTCGAAAAATCAAGAACAAAGTCAATCTCATCAAACATGTCAATGATCTGTCAAAAATCATCTTTCATAGAGTTGTTGTTACTTAGTCAGTCAATCATTCAAAATTTGATTATCTAAAGTCGTGTGACGCAGTTTTAACTAGCGTCAAAGAAGTAGACGTTCTAGTCGAAATCTGTTTCATATGTCATAAATCAGGTCATAGCTTTAAAGAGTGCTCTGATTGATCTATCAGA
>JAABUS010000878.1_pt1 | contig 71468 bp, 73 predicted proteins | sample 5560161 | NCBI WGS metagenome assembly JAABUS01 (sample SAMN10711885, study PRJNA513376) | rock metagenome | isolation source: Antarctica rocks | place: Antarctica: Victoria Land, Trio Nunatak nord | collected 2016-01-04
GGAAGTTCCGCCCTTGCCCCGGCGAGGGTTTTTTGATTCAATGTGCTTCCTGTTCCTTTACGTGCACGCAAAGGACGCTATCCTCCGACCCTCCGGAAAGGAGGTGAAGTAATGGCCATCATGGTAACTGCCGACGTAACGGCCGAGGCCGAACCACTAGTCGTACCCGGAACGGTGGTGAAGTACACCGTTCGCCGGGAGGGCTTCGCGAAGCAAACCCGCACCGCCGTAATCGGCTTCGCGCTTGGAAGCGACGAATCCGTTGACAATGCGGTCGATACGGCAGCGAAGACTGAAAGCATCCCCGATGAGCAGGATGAGCTGGCAAAGGCCTTCCAGGCTAACGTCATCCTCACTCCCGACAAGCCCCTCTGGGGAATGTTTCTCGGCAAGCGGCGCCGCCAGATGTTCACCTACGGCGCGGCTCAGATCACCCTGGAAGAAGTTTATACCCCATCACACCGCTAGGAGTCCTCGTGCACGAAACTCAGGCAACGCGCCGGACGGAAGCCCTGGAGAATCATCCAGACCTGCTTCCGTCCGGCGCCCCTTGCTGCCTCTGCGGAGATACGGCCTACTCGAACGGACCGGAATGAGGGTTTGTAGCAGATTCGAGGATATACTTGGTCTATATGAATGAAAAGCCGCCGCTGGTAACGATCGTCGGTCCGACGGCCTCCGGCAAAAGCGAGGTCGCGCTCGAACTGGCCGAGGAATTCCATGGTGAAATCGTCTCCGCTGATTCCCGGCAAGTCTACCGCGGGATGGATGTCGGTACGAATAAGCCGACTCCGGCCGACCAAGCCCGCGTGCCGCATCACTTGCTCGACCTGGCGGACCCCACCGACACGTTCACGCTGGCGGAATTCCAGCGAGCGGCCTTTTCAGCGATCGAAGATATCCTCCAGCGCGGTCGCCTGCCGTTCTTGGTCGGCGGTACTGGGCTTTATGTGGAGGCGGTCATCGAAAACCTGCAGATACCGGCCATCCCACCGCAGCCGGAATTACGAGCTGAGCTCGCGCTACTATCACTGAAAGAGCTGCAGGAGCGCCTGCAGGCGGCCGATCCGGTCGGCTTTGAGACGATCGACCAACATAATCCGCGGCGTCTGGCCCGAGCGATCGAGGTCTCGGAGACGGCCGGCCGCCCTTTCTCTGAGTTGAAAAAGGGCGGACCCTCCCGGTTCGACACCTTCTTAGTGGGCATCAACCGGCCATCAGCCGAGCTTAGGCAGCGCATCCAGGCCCAGGTGAAGTGGCGCCACCGGCATGGTTTGGTGGAAGAGGTCCAGAAACTGCATGCTGCCGGCGTCTCCTACGAACAGCTCGAGTCATTTGGCCTGGAGTACCGCCGCGTCGCGGAGTTTCTGAAGGGTGAAATTGAGTCGCCGGACGAGTTGCTGGAAATCTGCCAGCAGGACCTTTGGGGCTTCGCCAAACGGCAGTTGACCTGGTTCAAGAAATATCCGGGTATCCGCTGGGCGGCCGATGAGGACGAGGCCGAAGCGACTGTCTCGGACTGGTTGATGGAGCGCCTCCAGAGGGCGGCGCGGTGAACGGACCCCGCACGGCGCTGGCCATCCTGGCGGGTCGCCTGAGTACGCTGGCGAGCCGCAGCCTGCGGCGCAGCGCCACCAGCCTCCCGGGGTTGGTCGGCCTGAAGATCCAGCCGCGTTTGATCGAGGCGCAGCGCCAGAAGCTCGGCCAAGTGATTATCGTCACGGGAACCAACGGCAAGACGACGACCGCCCGCTTCATCGGTCGCATCCTCGAGGAGAACCGGCAAGCCTACGTTCATAACCAGTCGGGCTCAAATTTAGTGCGCGGCATCGCCTCGAGTCTGATCGCGCGTTTCCCCGCCGGCCACGCCCAGCCGTGGGGTCTTTTCGAAGTGGATGAGGCGACGATGCCGGCCGCCTGCGCCGCCCTCCGACCGGACCTGGTGATCGTCACCAACCTCTTCCGTGACCAACTCGACCGCTACGGCGAACTGCTGAAGACGGCCGAGTTCGTCGCCGAAGGCCTCGCCCACCTGGGCAGCCAAGCGACCGCGATCCTGAACGCCGACGACCCTTTGGTAGCGAGCCTCGGCCGCGGCTTGAAAGCAAACGTCCGCTACTACGGCATCGAAGACACCACCGTCGCCAAGCCGGACCTGCCGCACGCCGCCGACGTACTGGCCAGCGCAGAAAGCGGGGAGCTCCTGAGCTACGATGCCGTCTACGTCGGACACCTCGGCCACTACGTCAGCGCCGACGGCGATATCGTCCGGCCGACTCCCGACGTGGCCGCGACCAAAGTGAAACTCGATGGCACTACCGGTAGCCAGACGACCATCACGGCGAATGGCAAAGAGCTGCAGGTGCACCTGGCCATCCCCGGCCTCTATAACGTCTACAACGCCCTGGCCGCCGCCAGCGTCGGGCTAAGCCTGCCGTTTCAGACCGAAAGCATCGCGAAAGCCCTCGAATCGACCGTGGCCGCTTTCGGCCGGGTCGAGCAAATAAAAGTCGGCGAGAAACACGTCGCGCTCTATTTGATCAAGAATCCCACTGGCGCCAACGAAATCATCGACACCTTGGCGCTGGAGCCCGAACGGAAGCACGTATTGATCGGTATCAACGATAATTTCGCCGACGGCACCGACGTCTCCTGGCTGTGGGACGCCGACTTCGAAGGACTGAGGGAGCAAGCGGACCGCATCTCGGTAACCGGTACCCGAGGCGCCGATATGGCGGTACGTCTGAAGTACGCCGGGTGGCCGGAGCGTGAGATTACCCGCTACGATTCGCTGGAGGCTGGCCTCGACGAAGCCCTCGCGGCCGTCCCCGATGGCGGGACTCTTTACGTCTTACCGACCTATACGGCGATGCTGGACATACGACGCACGATGAAGGATCGCGGTTTCGTCCGCCACTACCTCCGATGAAGCTACGACTCGCCCACCTCTACCCTCGCCGCATGAACATCTACGGTGATCGCGGCAACATCATGTCGCTCGCGCGGCGCGCCGAATGGCGCGGTATCACCCTGGTCGTCGATGAGGTTGAGGCTGGCGCGAAGACCGACGTCAGCAACCACGACCTGTTCTTCTTCGGAGGCGGCCAAGACCAGCAACAGGGACCGGTGGCGCGAGACCTGCAAGCGCGCGCTGACGACCTGAAAGCGGCGCTGGCCGCCGGTGCGGCACTCCTGGCTGTCTGCGGCGGCTATCAATTGCTCGGCCGGTACTACCAACCGGCCGTTCGCGCGGCGGAAAATTCCGCTGAGACGCCGGAACGGCTCGCCGGCCTCGGTGTCTTCCCGGCCTACACCGAAGCCGGATCCCGGCGGCTGATCGGCAACGTCGTCGCCGCACCAGCCTTGCCGGAGCTCGGCCGGCAACCGCTAGTCGGATTCGAGAATCACTCCGGCCTGACCCGGCTGGACGAAGGCGCTCAAGCGCTCGCCCAGGCCCGTACCGGTTTCGGCAACAACGGCGAAGACGGCACCGAAGGCTGCGTCGCCGGAAATGCCGTCGGTACCTATCTGCACGGTTCGCTCTTGCCGAAGAATCCTCACTTAGCCGATTGGTTGCTCAGGAAAGCACTTCTCAAACACGGTCCCGACGCCCGACTTGAGAAACTTGATGATACGATGGAAGATATTGCTAATAAGATAATAGTGGAGCGTTTTTCATGAGTGATCCCATGCACCAGGTAATCCAGGACCTGTTTAAGATCGGCGGACTGAAGTTCGGAAGCTTCACCTTGAAGTCCGGTATCGAGTCGCCGATTTACATCGACCTCCGGATTCTCGTCAGCCACCCCACGGTGATGAAGTCGGTCGCCAAGGAGTACGCGAAGCTCTTGGAAAACCTCGCGTACGACCGCATTGCCGGCGTCGCCTATGCCGCCTTGCCGATCGCTTCGGCGATTTCCCTCGAACTCGAGCAGCCTTGGATGTATGCCCGGAAGGAGCTGAAGGGCTACGGCACTAACAAGCAAATCGGAGGAGAATTCCACGCCGGCGAAACGATTGTGGTCGCCGACGACATGGTGACCGACGGCGAGTCGAAACTCGAAGCGATCAAGCTCTTCGAAGCCGCCGGCTGCACGGTGAAAGACGTCGTAATCCTCCTGGACCGCGATCAAGGAGGGAAAGAGCGCTTGGCCGAAAAAGGATACGTGCTGCACTCCGTGATGACCCTGACCGACGCTCTCGCCCATCTGCGCGACATCGAATACATCACCGCCGAGGAGTTCGAAACGACGCGTGAATTCCTCGCCAACACCCGACCGGATTCGGTCAAGAAATAGTGGTCGAGCGCAGCGGGGCCGGTATCGCGAAGCTCCTGCTCGAAGCGGGGGCGGTGACGTTCCGGCCAGACGAGCCGTTCCGCTTTAACTCCGGCCTCCTCTCGCCGATGTTCATCGACAGTTCCATCCTCGTCTCCAAGCCAGCCGAGCGAAAGGAAATCGCGCAGGCCTTGGAGGCGCTGCTGGTGGCACGTTACCGGCGCTTCGACGTCATCGCCGCCAAGGCGGCCGACGGCATCCCCTGGGGAGCGTGGGTTTCGGCTCGGTTCAACGTCCCCCTCGTCTATGTGTACGAGCGCTCCAAGCGGTACGGTCAACGGAACCAAATCGAAGGGGTTCTGCCCCTCGACGCCCGGACCGTTGTCGTAACGGACCTCGTGGCCGCCGGAGACAGCGCCGCCGGAATCGTCGGAGCCCTCCGTCGCGCCGGTTCTACTCCACTCGGGGTGATTGCGATATATACTTACGGTATGGATTATGCCAATCAAGCTCTCCAGAAAGCCGGTGTCCCTTGCCACGCGCTGACGGATTTGCAGACCCTGGTCGATGTCGCCGAACGACAAGGTAGGCTGACGGCAAAATCGCATGAGAAAGTCCTGCGGTGGGCGGCCGACCCGACCGGCTGGGGTAAGATGATGGGCTTCGAATGAGGCGTGTACCGAAAAAGAGGAGCGACTGAGATGCTTGTGTCGAACGGAGCCGGAAAGCGCGCATCGCACCAACGAAGTGAGCGAGATACCTGTATCGAGCGGAGACGAGATGCCTGACGGGCGATTGCAGCAGACTTTCACGGATCGCGCGGAAATCGCCACCAACGGCGTTGCCAAGCGGCTTTATTCTTTGATGTCGCAAAAGGAAACCAACCTGTGCCTGTCACTGGACGTGACCGACCCCAATCGCTTCCTGTCCCTCGCCGAAACGATCGGTCCGGAAATCGCCGTTTTGAAGACGCACGTCGACACGCTGGAGAACTACAGTGGCCGCCACACCACGGAGCTTTCCAACATCGCCCGCGACCACGACTTCTTGATCTTCGAGGACCGGAAGTTCGCCGATATCGGCAATACGGTGCGTAACCAGTACACCAAAGGCATCTTCCACATTATCGAGTGGGCCGACATCGTCAACGCCCACGCCATCGCCGGCCCCAGTATCATCGAAGGACTACGCGACGAAGTAGCCAACCACGATTTGCTTAACGAGCGTGCCCTCCTGTTGCTGGCGCAAATGAGCACGAAAGATAACCTGATCAACGACGACTACACGGCCACGGTCGTAAAATTGGCAGAGCAGTACCCGGATTTCGTGATCGGCTTCATCGGCGCACAGGCCGAAAAGTTGCCCGTTCTCGCTGGCCAGGCATCCTCCAATCTGGTGATCATGACGCCGGGCGTCCAACTTGCCGACGGTGGCGACCTCTTAGGTCAAACCTATAACACACCCGAAGCGGTCGTTGCCGCGGGAGCCGACGTGGTTATCGTCGGCCGGGGTATCTTTAACGACCCCAAACCGCTTGCTAAGGCCAAAGAGTATCGTGAGGCAGCTTGGCAGGCCTACCAACGCCGTATCGAACAGTCAAAGGTCCAGGGAAAACCAGCTTAAACTTCCACGACTCGCGCTGATGGTGTCAGTCTGATGTCCCGATGACCCGGGTCCGCCTTTATTCCTGAACTGAGCCTGTTCAGCATAAACTTCAGCATGGATCCGTCTATCCGGGCGAGGGATACTCGGGTCAAGCCCGAGTATGACGGTAGTGCTGCATAGCGGCGGAACGTGATACACCCTGGGCTTACACCTGTGGGGGTGCCGGGTAACGGTAGAGCTTTTTTAAAATGGGTTCTAGGCCGGCACGCCGCTCCCCTGCCGGTGTTGGAGCGCTTCGGCGACGACCGTTTCCGTCACCGTCTCCTCGCCCGCCAGGTCGGCAATCGTCCGAGCGACCTTCAGGATGCGATGGTAGCCGCGGACCGAGACATGCCAGCGATCGACCGCCACCCGCAATAAGGCCGCGGCTGCCTCCGTCACCTCCAGCCGTTCGATTTCGCGAGGCGTGAGCGCGGCGTTCACCTTCCCCTCCCCGTACCGGGCATACTGAAAACGTCGGGCCTGCTCGACGCGCTCCCGAACCACTGCCGTCGACTCACCGGCTCGGTCCTGCAGGGTTTCGTATGACAGGCGAGGGACCTCGACGGTCATGTCGAAGCGGTCGCGGATCGGTCCCGACAGGCGCTGCCGATAGCGCTCGATGGTGATCGGAGAACAGGTGCAGCGTTGGAGCGGATCGCTGGCCTGGCCGCACGGGCAGGGATTCTCGCTGGCCACCAACATGCACCGGGAAGGAAAGTTGACCGTCTGCTGCGCCCGCGAAATACGCACCTGGCCGTCTTCCAAGGGACCGCGGAGCGCCTCCAGCACGTGCCGCGGAAACTGCGGCACCTCGTCCAAATACAAGACGCCACGATGGGCCAAGGTGATGTCGCCCGGCCGCGGGATGCTGCCACCGCCGACCATCGCCGGAAGCGAGACCGAGTGATGCGGGCTGCGGAACGGCCGCTCCGTAATCAGCGGTTGATCGGCTGGTAAGGCGCCGGCCACGCTGTAAATCGTCGTCACTTCCAGCATCTCCGCCCGGGTCATCATCGGCAGGATGCCCGCCAACGCTTTTGACAACAGTGTCTTGCCGGTCCCCGGTGGACCGGTCAAAAGGACATTGTGTCCGCCGGCGGCCGCAAGTTCCAGAGCGCGCTTGGCCTGCGGTTGGCCGCGGACGTCCGCAAAGTCGACTTCCGGCGCCGCCGCATTCGTGCTGCCGACCGGTTGGTCAAAAACCGGCAAGTGTTGCTCATCCCGCAGATAATCAATCACCGCTTGGAGCGTGGCGGCCGGACGCACTGAGACTGTGCCGGCCAGCGAAGCCTCAGGGGCGACACCGGTCGCGACACACACATCGGTAATACCGAAACGTGCCGCGGCCGCCGCCATCGCCAAGACACCGCGCACGCCGTTGATTTCTCCTGATAACGATAATTCGCCCGCAAACAACAGGCCCGGAGCTGGTGGCGGTATCTGTTCGGCCGCCGCCAATACGGCCACGGCGATCGGCAAGTCGAACGCCGGACCCTCTTTGCGAATACTGGCTGGCGCCAGGTTGACGACGATCCGTTGCGCCGGCAAGGTCACGCCGCAGGCTTTGATCGCCGAGCGGACCCTTTCACGACTTTCGTCGACCGCCTTGTCCGGCAACCCGACGATCGTCAGGCCAGGCAGGCCATTGGAGATATCGACCTCGACGGTCACCGGTATGACCTCAAGTCCGTTGACAGCGGCGGAGGTGGCTTTCGCGATCATGGCTTTATGGTAGCTTGTTTGTGATTACCAGGCAAGCTTCAAAGTCTTGATCCAAGGTACGTGGATGCCGATGATCGCCTTAGGCTATGTGTACTCTCAGACTAGTCATCCTGCCTAGGAGCCGGGTTTGAGTGGTATCATGTACCCGTGGCAGCGCTCATCGCAAAAAATCATTTCCTCACGAATAACGCGGGCTTCCGCGCGAGCGGCTTGAAGCACGAGGCCGTCGTAGCAGATTCACCCGAACGAGTGCTGAAAGCCGGGCAGCCGGAATCCGTGGCATGTAGTCGAAACGAGCTTTTGCGATGAGCGCCAAAAAAAAGCATAAGAAACGAGCCAAGCTCTCCCGCCGGGTGCGTCAGACCAGTGGGGTAAGAGCCCGACCGACCGAAGCCGCCGCAATCACCGAAGAGCACAAGCCGGAGCCGCCGCAGACCACCCCGGTCGCTGCCCCGCCGAAACCGGCCGCGGTGACCTTCCAGACGGCAACCAGCCGCGGTCCAGACGGCATCGACGAGGAGCTGACGAAAATCGAGTACCCGGCCGTACGGCGCGACCTGAAGCGCCTGGGCGTGACGATCCTCGCCTTTGCCGCCATCCTGGCCGGCTTGACTGTCCTCGGCAACCAGACCGACGTAATCGACCGACTCGGCCATGAACTATTCAAGGTCTGGCAGTAGCGTGACCGATGCTCTACCCTGAAACCATGACCGACCTCCCAGGAGCGCGACCATAGCCCGCCCACAGTTCCGTCTCGGCTCGCGCATCACGGCCGATCCAGTTCGCGCCATCGACGACCAGAATAACCAGCTGGGCGTGATTCCGTTGCGTGAAGCGCTGGCGCTTGCCCAGGAAAAAGAGCTTGACCTGGTAGAAATCGCGCCCAACGCCGAACCGCCGGTGGTACGCGTGATGGACTTCGGCAAGTTCAAGTACGAACAGGAAAAGCAGGTCACCAAGCAGAAACGCTCGAAGGCCGGACAGGTCAAAGAAATCCGCCTCTCGATGAAAATCGGGCAGCACGACCTGCTCTACCGTCTGGAACGCGCCAAGAAATTCCTCGAGGAAGGCAACAAGGTCCGCTTCAATTTGATGATGAAGGGTCGTGAGAACGCCAACCCCAACGCTGCCAAGGAGCGAGTGAAGCAGTTCGCGAACCTGTTAGACGGGGTGAAGCTGGAAGCCGAACCGACGCGCGCCGGCCGCTCGATTTCGGCGATCGTCACGCTCGACAAAATGACGCGTAAAGACCCTGACATCAAGACCGAAGAGACGGATACCGACGCCTAGGTCGACCCTGGCTAGCCGTCTAGCTTCGCCTTCTTCACTAGGATGTCGAGCGCTTCGTGCGGGGTGGCGGCGAAGTCGATCAGCTCGTCGATCGGCCGGTCGAGGAATCCCCCGTCCTCCATCACCTTGAGCTGTTGACGCAAGGAATCGAAGAATCCATTCGTATTGAGGAAAATAATCGGCACATCGACGCCTTCCCGCTTGACCTCCAAGATATCGGTCGCTTCGTCGAGCGTACCGATGCCGCCGACCAGGATCACCACGCCGTCGGAGCGTTCAATCAAAAGGCGTTTGCGATCGAAGAGGTCTTTGGCAATTACCATCTCCTCAGCATCCGCGAAGACATCCGCCTTGTAGTACTCCATCGTAATGCCGATGAGCTTCCCGCCGGCTTGGCGCACGCCGCTCGCGACGGTCTGCATCAATCCGGTATTGGAACCGCCCCACACCAACGTGTGGCCATGTTCACCCACGTGGCGGGCCAGGTCCTCTACGGGCTTGGTATATTCCGGGCCGAGCGCGTGAGCCGAACAAAAGACGCCGATATGCATAAGGTCAGTATAGCGCGTCAACTAGTCGTGGCCGACTCGACCGGCCAGGGCGCCTGTGCTATCGTAAAATCCGTACCTGTCCCATACCGTCGGTGGATTCTCCACCCAGGCTCGACTTTTCTTTTGCTCGATACGCGTGACGACTGAGACATTTTCTAACGGACAACCTCATGCCTAAAGTCAAGACACATAAAGGAACCGCTAAGCGCGTAGCCACGACAGGCGGGGGTAAGATGAAGCGTCGTCGCGCCATGGTCAGTCATAACCTCGAACACAAGTCGGTGACCGCCAAACGCGAGAAGCACGGCCTTGATGACCTGGCGCCCGCCGATGTGCGGCGCGCCAAACGATTGTTAGGAGAACGCTAGCCATGTGCGCTCGCGTCAAACGAGGGGTGACCGCCCACAAGCGCCACAAGCGTGTACTGCGGCAGACCAAAGGCTACCAAGGACTGCGCTCCACGACGATCAAGAAGGCTCGGGAAGCGCTTCTTAAGGCCTGGACCTACTCCTACCGCGACCGCCGGAACCGCAAGCGGGACTTCCGCGGTTTGTGGATTCAGCGCATCAACGCCGCGGCGCGTCAGCACGGCCTCTCCTACTCCCAGTTCATGCACGGTTTGAAAGTGTCTGGCAACGAGCTGAACCGCAAGGTCCTGGCCGATATCGCCTTCCGTCAGCCGGACGTTTTCGCGGGACTCGCCGTCGAGGCCAAGAAAAGCCTCGAGCAGTCCGCGGCGGTTCCAAAGGAAGCCAAGGAAAAGACGGCGGCCTAGGAGGTGACCCCTTTGTAGGACGACGCCTTGGAAGGGCGACGCCTTCAGAAGGTGTCGCCCTCGTTGAGATCTAGTTTTCGCGAAGAATCACCCAGACGCTACTGCCGGTGCCAGCGCTCTTCGCTTGGATCGCCTTACCGATCACCGTCCCGACCGCCGGGGTGGCATTCGGTGCACCAAGTCCGGCGGTAGTCGTCGAGGTAATCATGTCACCGAGGGTCACCGCGGTCATGGTAGGAATGTTTACCTGGAGGACGCCGGAGAGAGCGACTTCACAGGTCGCGCCGGCCGCGACGGTGCCCCGCGCTGCCCCGATGATCTTGGTGTTGTTGGCCGTGTTCGTGGTCGTTACCTGACCGGCGTTGGCCGTATCGACGACGAGGATGTCACCGGCGTTGACGGCGGCGGTACAGACGAACTTTTTGGTAACGACATTCTGGGCCTGGCCTCCACGAAGGCAAGGCCTGGCTTCGGCACCGAAAGAGAATCTCCCTGGAGCAGCTAGGACAGGCTCATCTGCCGCTGGCGCGAATACTCCCGCAACCAGCGTCGCTGCGCCCGGTAGTCCGAGCAGTATTCCGCGACGACCGCCCAAAAACGCGGCGAATGATTCAGTTCTTTCAGATGAGCCAATTCGTGGATTACGATGTAGTCGAAGACCGCTTCCGGCATTTCGGCGATCCGCCAGTTGAAATTTAGGTTACCTAAGGAAGAGGCGCTCCCCCAGCGGGTACGCTGGTCACGGACGGCCACCCGACCATACGGAATCGCCATCAACGTACTCCAATACGCTACTTTAGCGAGAATCAACGGCCGAGCCGTCGCCCGACGGGCGACCTCGGCAGTGCTTAGAGTGCGGCGTGGTCGGCGGCGACGTCGGAAGAAAGGCATACCGGCAGTATACTGGGAGCGTCACGAGGTGGCACCTCGTATAACCTAAGGAGGCAGATGGCCGACTACATGCGGACTCGCTACCCTGGGCACACGTCGCCGGGGAAGATGCGATCGGACTGCTCTGGGAGCCGGGCTTGGTCGCTTTGCGAACCGGCCGGTACGGTCTGCGTCTTGGTCACGAAGGGGTGCTGGGAATCGTTAATCCGGAAGCGGACCCCAGCGATAGCACGCTGATGTTCGGGGTTAGCCCTGACAACATCACGCATCGGGTTTTCGGTGCCGCCGAATGGCCGATAACGATTGCCCAAACGGAACGCATCGAAGCGATCGCCACGGCGTCCCTTGGATGGTTACGGCTGACCCGACAGGAAGATACCTCTAACAAAGTCATGCAGACGGCTGAAATATTCCGGCATTCCCTCGCTCTGATCAGGCTTGAAGCCGATAGCAAGCTCGCCGGCCTGGTGGAGCAAGTAATCGAAGAGGCTGTACGCAAAACCAACCCGCAGGAGCGGCGACAGCTCGAGAGGCAACTTGAAGCGCTCGGAGTCGCCCATATCGAAGACCGACAAGGGCATTCAGACGGCCGCCACCCGCACCAGGTAACCTTCAGTAGCGGCCGGTGGTCACATCCCGAGATCCAAGTAGCCGGACGACGGGCGGCATAAGAGGAAAGCCTTTAGTCTCCGACTGTTTGCATTCGCTTCGGTTTTTTGTTACATTGATGAGCTTAATTGAGCATCAGGAAGGAACGATATGTCACGAGGACAGCGAAGGGCGGCGCGGCGCGCGAACCGAGCGGAGAGAGAACAAGGTGGCCGACGGCTGCAGGGCGAGAAGCAGCCCGTGGCCGACCGACTTGCTAGGATACTTGAAGGCAGAGACGGGTTCGTCGTCAGGCACTACCTGAACGAGAGTAGTCTCGCGCCCACCAAGGCGGCAGAACTTTACGCTCCCGAGAGGAATTGTTCGGTTACGTTCAAACAACAGTTTCGTTGTCCAGAGGGACCTGTGGGGCCTAGCACAAAGGTGAGCCACGTCACGCCGAGCGATCGGCTCCTTGAAGTAGGGATACGACTGGCAGAGAGGCTGGGCAAGGGTGATACGGCTGACTTTGAACCGCGAGAGGGCGATCGGCACGAGATCAGCACCAGTGAACCGACTACAGTCGTGCCGTACCTCTTGGAGATCGGGGCTACCGTCGAGGTACGGCCGAGCCATAAAACCAATACTATCGAATTTACCTTCTCGTAGAAGCACCGAACGACTACCTGTGGCTCTCAACTCTCCTGTCGAGATTACCCATATTCGTCCCCTGACGGATGACTTTTACCGTACCACTCGAACCGGGGACCGATTTGTCTCAAAGTCTACGGTTACGGTTGACAATCTCGCGTCTAAACGACGGTGCGTCGCAAGCTACTGGAGATACCGGTCAGGAGCTCATAGGGGAAAAGCCCGTGCTCGGAACTAAGCTGCGCCACCGAGTTCGGATGGTTCACGTCGTTACTGATTACCGTTACCTCACTCCCTGTGCCCAGGCCGGAGGTACTGATATCGATCATCGTATGGTTCATACAGACACGCCCGAGAATCGGTAAAGGAACGTCCCCTCCGAAGACCATCCCTTTGTTGCTTAGGGCACGAGGGAGCCCTTCGTAATAGCCGATCGGCAGGACTCCGAGGCGCATCGCCGCCGGCGCGGTGAAGATCCCGTTATAACTCACCTTCTCCCCTTTTTGTATCTCAAATGCCTTCACGATGGTGCTGGTTAGCTTCAGGACGGGCTTCAGTCCCGCGAAGTCGGCATGGTGCCGGTCGCTTACGTCGAGCGGGTTAATCCCGTATAGACCGATACCCAAGCGGGTGGCGTTGGCGTACCGGCTCTGCACCTTGGCACTACCGGCGGTTTGGGCGACATGTAGGAATGATGGACTAAAGCCCGCCTCCCGGATGTGCGTTACGGCGGCGTCAAACAGCTTCACCTGCTCCTCAGTGAAAGCAGCGCTGGCGGGGTTGTCCGCATCGGCCAGATGGGTCATCACCCCTTCAAGCTGCAGGCGGGGATACTTTTTCAACACCCGTACGTATTCCACGATTTCGTCGAGCTGAAGGCCGAGACGATTCATCCCCGTATTTAGTTCGAGATGTACGCGTATCTTGCGATGGGTTTCACCAAACGCGTGCAGGCCGGCTATATCCTGGATCACGAACGAACACTGCCGCGGATCAACCAGCCCGAGGTTTTCCGGGAGAATATGCCCCATCACCAAAATCCGGTGACGTGTGATGTTTCTGATTTTAACCGCCTCGAAATAACCGTCGACCGCCAGAAAGGCACACTCGACGTCGTTCAGAATCGTCGCCATCTCGGTTAATCCGTGACCGTAGGCGTTCGCCTTGAGCACTGGGATAACGGCTTGTTGTGGATGCCGCCGATGCACTAAAGAAACGTTCTGTACGGCATGACGACGCTCCAGCTCTATGCGATTAAGCGTCTGGTAAGAACTGCCGGTTAGCTTGCGGGCCAATCGTGAGCGCGGAGGGCGTAACATCAGTCCTAATATAGCCTAGTTTAACAAGCCAGCCGTAGTCGTACCCGCAATCCGGTCCTTGCCGCAGGGATATTTTTGACATGACTTCTCGTGACGCGGCGGCCCCCGGCGCTCATTAATTGAATCACGCTGATAGCCAAAAAAAGGGCGTACCATAAAGATATGAATGGGATTGCCAATAACGTACCGTGTCCGCATTGTGGTCGTTTTGCCAATCGTGGCTTATCGATCGATGCAGTCATCATCAAGGATAACCAGGTACTACTGATCAAGCGTGGCGTGGAGCCGGACAAAGGGTTGTGGGGCATGCCTGGGGGTTACGTGGAGTGGGACGAGTCACCCGAAGAGGCCGTGGCGAGGGAGGTCCGAGAAGAGACCGGGCTGATTGTTACCTCTACTAAACTGGTTGGCGTATTCGGCTCCCCCACCCGTCATCCCAAGCAGGTCGTAACCGTGGTGTACGCGGTAGCGGTGAAAGATGGTCCAATCCACGTGGGCGACGACGCGGAGGATGCCCAGTGGTTTCCCCTGGATCAGCTTCCAGCGAGGTTGGCGTTTGATCACCAGCAGAACATTGAAGCCGCACTCAACCCAAAAAGCTGAATGACTGACGCTGCTTATCCTCACTGGTACCTCTGGATCAGGGAAGAGTTATTTCGCCGAACGATTTGCAAGGGCATCACAAATTTATCCACCTCAATAGCGATTATGACTGCCCTTTCGACCTGAACTTCCCAGGTCTCATCAGATGCTATGCATAAGGGCGGGGCAATTCGTTAGGAGATGGGTATCTCATAAACAAATTGTGATTCCCCTGGGCGTCATTTAGATCAGTTTGAGTCCCGGAAGGGAAACTGATACGGCACCTCGGTGAGGTATGACTATGAACCGTTCGAGACGCGCTACTAGAGGATGTTGCCGTCGGCGTCAGCGGTGGCGACACCGCTTGGGAGATCGGGCAGGATGCGGACGGTGAGGATGAGGCCCTGGACCTCGACGTCGGGGATGTCGATGTAGTCCAGCCCCTCCACGGCGCGGTCGAAGTCGGCTCGAGTGAGGCCGCCCTCGAGGAAGAACACCACGGCCTGGTGGCGCGCGTTGAGCTGGAGCTGCGCGATTTTGGCGCCGTTGCCGGCTTTGACGTCGTTCTCGATGCACTGGCGGATGCGCCCCTGCATGCTGTCGGAACCCACCACCCTCACGTGGCTGATGGCCCATGAGCCTCCAGCGAGGCGCTCACCGCTGGCACCGAACAGGACGACGGAGTCCTCCTCCACGTCGAAGTGGACGCCACTTGGTATTGAGGTTGCCATACTTACTTTCTCCTCATCCATGCGGGATGCAACTCGACTAAGTCGAGCGCGTGCTTAGCTGAAACACACGAGATGAGGCATCAAGCCATAATTCTGGCCTCATGTCTCATCTCGTGTGTTTTCTTTATGGTAAGGTCCGGCTTTCTGTTAGCCGATATTTATACCATAACCATAGTAATATTTCAAGTATCTGAGTAATTTGTGACCCCACGGGGACTCGAACCCCGGTTACCAGGATGAGAACCTGGCGTCCTAACCACTAGACGATGGGGCCGGACTTTCGGTCAGCCGCGGGGGCGACTGCCTAGACTCAGTCAATTCTACTGAAAGGCCGTCGGCCGGACAATGTCGAAGAGCCAAAACGGCGCCCCCTTCAGGGCGCCGCCGGTTTTTGACGTGATGAACTTTTTAGCGTCGGCTGCAGACGGGCCACGGCGAGCCGCCACGACGGGCGTAGTCGGAGCGCGCCTTCTGATCCTGCATCTCCGGCGGGGCTTGGTCGGCCGTTGAGTAACCGCCGTGGCCGTTCCAGGTCGAACGATCGTACTGGTAGGCCCCATAGTAGCCGTTACCGGTGTTGGTGCTGTAGTTTCCACCCGATTCGCACTGACGGATGCGTCCGAAGATATCCCCGGAGCTCGCAGCGTAGACCGGAGACGCTTTGTACGCCCGTACGACCGCCTGTTGGACCACCGGCGCGACCTCAGGAGCCAGGTCAGCGACTTCCTCCGGTCGCACGACGACCGTCTCCTCGACCACCGGAGCCATGGGCTGGGCGACCAGCGGAGCTGGGTTAAGAGTGCTGGCACGAGCCACGAAGTGGGACGTAGACGACGGCGAACCCGTGGTGGCTCCCAAGCTGAGGGCGACGACGGCTGCTACCGCACCGATTTTGGCGATATTTTTCATGTTATTGTTTGAATATTTAGCATAATTGCTGATATTCATAAGATTATTAACCTCTTTCATACATTTCGAGTCATAATACGGCATACGATTACGCACACGGGATGAAACGTTACCAGGTCGCCAGTAATTGTCAAAGGTTTTAGCGTAATCGTGCGTGGAGCCAAACTCACTCGGCGTGCCCACTGGTCACTTCTGGAGGGCAGCCTTTCTTAGTGGAGTAATTTATCTGTCAACCATGGTTAAATAATTACTCTGTCCGTAAACTGTCCACCGGGTGTGGATGGCGTGTTGATAACTGATATACATAAGTTGCTCAACAAAGGTAAAAATAACGTATCTTGACAAAATCCCTACGAAGTAGCTATTTCGTCGATTTTCGTCTTTGTTAAGAGTTAAAATATAAAAAGACACCCGCTAGCGGAGTGTCTTTTTTAAACAGCAGGTTAGGTGGCTTTGTGGCCCGCGCGACCTTCCGCTGCTTGAGCGCCAGAGAAACCGACGTACAAGAGAACCGCCGTAAGCGCCAAGTGAAGTAGGTTGTCAGCCGCATTGATCGGCAGGAGGCCGAGCACCTTGTCGTAGCTGGTCGTAAAAAAACCAAGGATCGTCACCACGGCGTACACAGCGCCGAATACTTTCGCATACAAACGTGCATAGGCCTCGGAGGAGGCAGCCGCCGCTAGAGCGACGACACCGGAGAGAATATGGACCAGGTTATGCAATATACCCGGCTCGCCAACGTAGAATAAACCAAGAGCCTTGCCTTCCGGGGCGAGCGGTCCGATGAATCCAGCGAGGCCGGCTACCAGGAAGACGGCACCTAGCGCCCCAATTATCTTTTTTGCCATTCGTTTCACCTCCCTTCCGAGGATGGGTTACTTACTTAAGAAAGTTAACAATATATCCAGTATACGCACTAGAAAGTTTCGTCAAATGTCATTTTCTTATAGACTTGCCTGGTTAGAACCACGTCTTTTTTGCAATACTCACAAATTTCTTCAATTCTGCCGGCCGTGTAGTAACCGGCCACCTCGCTACCGTCCATCAGGTCTTTCGAGGTCGGTAGGCCGAGCGCCTTGGCAAGCATATCAAGCGAAGCCTGGCGGTTGCCCCAGAGGTCCCACTCGCGCATCGTGTCGTAGATCGGCAGGTTGCGGTACCGGGCGAAGCTGAGGGTGCGGGACGACCACGACGGTTTGACGCCTAACACGCGCGAACGCTTCATCACGAAAGGCAGGTCGAAATCGAGCACATTATGGCCGATGAAACGGCGGATGTTTCGAGCCACGCTCCAGAAACCCTCCAAGATCTCCCGTTCGTCTCCCCATAAGACCTCCGGGTCCGCCTCGTCCAACGCGTACGCGACACAGACAATGCGGCCGAATTCACCGGATAAGCCGCTTTTGGCGAGATAGCTTTCAAACGTCTCGTCAGTATTCTTACCCTTCGCTTGGCGACTTTCGAGTATTTCCCGGAGCATGCCGTGTTGAGCCGAGCCCGCCGGCACCGTTTCGATATCGAAAAAAAGGTTTGAGCTCACTCAAATCCTGCTTTCCCGGCTAAGCTCGGGACACGATGATAGGGTCCAGTAGTGACGAAGCCTGCCCGGTGCGACTTCGAGCAACGCGAGGAGCGGTCGATGGCGTACCCGGGACATACTACGAAGAAGGCGAAGGCGCGTGCCTTTGAGGAACAGTAGACCGCAAAGACCGTTCACGTCCAGCATCCGTCCGCGTCCATACCGGCCCGGACGGGCCAACGGATGTTCCTCCGGGCGGACGGCGCGGAAAGAGGGCTTAAGATACATACTCGTCAAGCTCATCCGACGATGACTCCGGCCACCGCCACGTCAATTACCAAGGTCACCCCCAAGTAGAGACCGAGGATTCCCGCGGCCCGTCGTGGCACCGGCGCGAAGAGGCGGAGGATCTGGATCGCGCTCAACGCCACCAGCCAAACACTGCCGGCTAATAAGGCGAGTGAGGCGGCGTCCCTGACGGGCGTCAGCGAGGTGACCACGCCCACGGCCGCCGCGATAACGATGCTCGTCACCATGACTACCGGAACGACCAGAGGCCAGGCAAGAGACAGGCGGTGATGCTCGGCCAGTCGTAAGACAACGGCGCCGGCGAGCCCACTTAGAATTCCTCCGATCAAACCAATCCAGATGACATCCATGCCCTTATCATAGGGGCTGGCCCGTCTGCGGACTAGAACCCGTCGACCCCCTAGCCGTAGCGAGGCTCCTGATGACCGCTAACTGTCCCCGGACTGACGGCGAGGGTTCACAGCCTGATCCCCTACACGTCAAAGTCCACCGTCATTCCCGCGGAAGCGGGATGTCTGTAATGAACGAGCAATGGGCACGTTCGGCCCGTCCCCTGCGTCAGTAGGTGCGGGCAGAGCACGGAAGGGTAGGTGATGAAGAGCGTTCCTCTGCCACGCAAAAGCGCCCCGGTTTCGGGGCGCTTTTCAATACCGTAGGCTTGTTAGCGGTTCTGGTTGCCGGTGGGGTTCGGGTTGCTCTGGCCTTGGTTGCCGCCGTTGCCAGGGTTCGTATTGTTCTGGCCGGGGTTGTTAGCGCCCTGGTTGTTGGTATTGTCACCCGGGTTGGTCGCGCCCTTCTTGATCGCGTCGACGACTTTTCCGTCATCCTTGAGGTTTTCCCAGAAGAGGATTTGGTTCGAAGCGATTTGCATGGTGCGTTCCGGCCCGTGGATTTCTTGACCTAACTTGACCAGGCTCAGGTTATTGTTCGCGTTCGCGGCCGGTGCCGGACTCGCGCCGCCCTGCTGGCCTTGCTGGATGTAGTACACGTCGTCGAGCGTCGCATAAGAGCTACCGACGTTCGTCAAATGGCCGAAATAGACCTGACCGTTGGTCAGGAAGACAGCCTGGTATTTCTTCTTTTCCGGTGATTTGCTGACCACCCCGCCGCCGCGGAAGACGGTGATGCCGATGAGCGTGGCAATCACCAAGGCAGCAATCGCGATGGCGATGAGCGCCCCGCGGGTGGAAATATCTCTGATGTCGTCTGTCATATAGACTCCTTTTGATTTTGGCTTTTTGGCTGGTTACTCACCTTTTGTATCACACGCCAGGCGTCAATGCAAGCTTTTTTATTTCCGGCGATGACGCCTAAGGCCGCGCCACACAACCAGCGGGAGCGCCAGGACCAGCCAAAAAACCCCCGCTTTGGCAACAGTCGCTTTACTCTCCCCTTTTTCCTCGACTAACTTCGTCATACTCCTCCTGACCTGGGGTCAGACCTTACCGATTTGGCTTAAGAACACGTCTTCGACGATAATCCCTTTATCCGCGAAGCTAGTCGTCAACTCTTCCTTAATCTCGGCTTCGACCTGGGCACGGCGCTTCGAAAGGACGTCTTCCGTGGTATGTCGCGAGGTGACCATGCGGATGCGGGACCTGGTAATCGGCCGGATGATCTTTTCGACATAGTCCTCACCGATTTCCTGCCACACCTTGGGCACTTCGTTCTCATTGATCCGGAAGAGAATCGTCCCCTGTAATTCGACGTCATCCCCCGCCGCAGTCTTGGCGTTGATGTCTTCGTCGCCCATCGTCGAGGGGTCAGAGAGGTCGAACCCTTTTTTGATCGCGTATTCGAGCGTCTGGACGTTGAAAAGCTTGGCCTTCTGCCAAAACGGTAGCTTCAGATGCAGGCCGGGCTTCCAGACTTTTTTCAGGACACCGCGCCCGCGGTCGTAGACGCAGGCCACGTGACCAGGTGGCACGGAGATGAAGAGGCCCATCAGGACATCATCAAGCAGAAATGAAACAACCAATTTATTCATCGCAATGACTCATTATACGCTGATTCGACCAGCGCTTACCGAGTATACCAAAAATCGCTCAACTTTGAAACTAAATCGGGGCGACACCTCGAGGAGGTGCCGCCCTTGGAAGGTCATTCCGCGTCGTTCGAAAGGCCGGCCGGTTCGGTGTGGAAAATCAGCTTGGCGCCGAAATAGAGCCCAATCGAGAAGAGGATCGAGGTCAGCAGAAAGAGGGATTTAGCCGACGGTAGGAAAAGAAGTACCACGAAGACGAAGACTGGCACCACCAGCACGTACCAGACGTCGGAGAGTTTGGCGCCTTTCGCCGGTTCCGGGGTGGTCAACGACAGTTGGATATAGAGCATGATCGCCGTGATTAGGGGCAGCCACCAGTTCTTCGCCGCCAGGTCGAAGAGACCGAAGAACGTCGTATCGATCGGCTCAGTGACCTCGAAGTATGCCAGCGCCGATGGGTCCTCGTGCAACCCGCTTTGGAAGACCTGGTAGAGGACCGCCAGGAAGGCTATTTGGGCAAACAGGACGAACGCCGTGGCATAGATGTTGACGCGATTATCTTTGAGGAGCTGACGCGTCAGGTCGCGGCGGCGGCCGGCCTCCGGCATCCGAGAGAGTTTCAGTAGCTGGGGTTTCAAATCCTCCACTTTCTGTGACGAAGCACCGCCGGACAAGGACGCCGGCAACAAGAGAATCCGCACCAGCAGGGCCAGATAGATGATCGTCAGACCCATGTCATGCCCCGGCAGCGTCTGGTAGGTGAAAATCACCAGGTTGTAGACCGGACGGTAGAGGAGGTCGACCCAGATGAAGTGCAGGAGCTCCATAACCCACTAAGTGTACTGCACGGGCGACGATTCCACCCTCTCCCTTCCCTTTTCGGAAAGTTTTCAGGGAAGAATCCCCGCTGAAGTTTATGCTGAACTCGGTTCAGTGCGGGGATGACGATAAAGGGCTTGGACGGAGATATGACGGGGGAGACGGGAGATCGATGGCGAAGATCAGGCGCCAAGACGATGACACCATCAAGCGAGCCGAGTAGGAAACGAGGGTTTATGGCCTACTGTTTCCGGAAGCGAAGCTCGGCAGTACGATCGGTCGTCGCCACTGGCGTGGCCGAGATGGTCCGATCCTTGATCGTCCAGCCGTCCGCCGGCTCCCACGCGTAGCCTTCCGGCAACGTCACCTCGGCTTCGAGCTGGAAGGCGGTGCCGCCTTGTTTTCGATAGACGAACTGGTACTTTCCGTCGCCCAAATCGAGTTTCCGTGGCAAACGGTAACGGACGCTGACGGTACGCTGGGCACCCGGATCGACAGTCGTCCAACCCCCGGCAATGGTATGGCCATCCTCTTCAGACACGCTGACCGGCACGTACGGCGCCTCGGTAAGGAAGCCGGCGGTCTCCTGGACGCTGGTACCGGGCGGGACGATGAACCGCGTGAAGTTTTGGTTGACGGCGGGTGCCTCGACCGTCGGCACGTAGCGGCGGTTCAGGTTAGCGGTTACGAGCATTTCACCCCGCTCGGTAATCTCGACCCGCTCCACGAGCGTCGACTGGACATCCTGGCTCGACTTGTAACCGGCGATATTGGTATCGACCACCGACAGCATCGTCGGCTCGTTGGTTAACTTCCCGTCGATACCGGCGGATTCGGCCAGCCCTTCCAAGCGCGGGTTGGTGAAGTAGGCGAAAATGTTGCGTTTTTTACCGGCCTCGGAAAAGACCTGGATGACGCGGCGCTGCTCGTCGGGCGTCGCTTGGCCGATGCGTGCGAGCAACTTTGGCACGAAATCCCGGAGGATTTTCTTCGGGTCGGCGTCCCCCTCCACACTTTTGGCCTGCTGGTCCGACTGGATCAGGCTGGTGAAGTTATCGGCATCGAGCGTGTAATCATACTCCGGCATCTCGATCGGACCGAGGATACGCAGCGTCTCGATGATCGGGAAGACATTGACGGCGATCACGCCATCGGTGGTGGGCCCGCCACTGAGTTCATAGTAGCGTTGGAAACGTTGGGCGCTGGTCGGGAAGTCAGCCGACCAGTTGGCATCCTGGAGGGCCCAGACCGGCGGGGCCGCCGCCGACCCATAGAAGAGCGAGTATGGCGCCGGGGCACGGTCCTTGATCCGGACATTGACTTGGTTAGCCGGATTGTAAATCGAATCGACCGACAGTTCTTTGACCGCGCCATTGTCTAAGGTCAGACGACCGTAGGTACCGACGAAACCACCGGTCGCCCGTAGTTCGTTGGGATTTTGGAACCAAAGCAAGTACTGCTTGAAGTGGTCTTGGCCGAAGAAGCTCGGCAAGATCGCCAGCACATCCTCTGCCTGGGCCGCCTGGTCGCGTGCCGCCGGCAGGGCGTCGTGAAGCTTATCAAGGACTGGCTTGAGCTCACCCTGGGTCACGTCACGGCGTCCACCACTCACCGCATACTCCATCAGTGCTAGTCGCTCGTTGGCTTCTTTGACATCTTTTTGCACCTCCTTCAAGCGGCTGGTAATCACCTCGCCGGCTTTCATCAGGTCGTTACCTTGCGTCGCGAGTCCGTCCCGCATCGCCTGCAGGTCGGCCGCGATCTTGGTTGCCGACTGCGCCAGCAATTCGGCATTGGTCAAAAGTTGGCTGCCGGACGACAGTTCACCGCCAACCTGGCTGCCGGAGAGGCCCCCGAGCTGGCCGCGACTGGCCAGGGCCTGATTGGCATGGTGTAGGGCGCCTTGCGCCAACTGGAACTGCTGGTGCGCCGTGGTAAAATCACCACCTTCGAGAGACGCCTTGGCCTGCTTGAAGTTCGTCTCGGCCGCTGTCACGGAAGCCATCACGTCACTCTTGGTGGCTTGAGCCTGTCCCTGAGCGCGTACGGCGACCGCGGCCAGCACCCCCAGCACCAGCACGGTCACGGTCAGTCGCCGGCTGAGACGCGCGACGCGGGGCCACCAGGTCGGCGCTGTCCGGCGCGCTGGCGAGGTGGCCGGGGACGACGGTATGGGATGAGGTGAGAAGACAGGCGGCGCTTCCGGCGCCGGCCAAGCTGGCGGTGCGACCGGACCAGCGTTTGAGGGACTGACTGCAGCCGGTGTCCGGCGTGACGGCGGCCTGCTGGCATCCGACCGTGGCGTCGCCGCTCGAGTCGGCCGATTTACGACGGCGTCTTCCGAGAGAGGCGTTGGTCGGCGCGACACCGACGGTCGGGTCGACTCGCGTTCCGGCTTGTCCGGTCGTGGCGGTAGTGACGGTCGTGAGGCCGCGGGCGAAGGCGCCGCCGTGGGTTGGGACCGCGGCATCGGGGGCGTCGCGGGTGGCGCTGGTGGCTTGGGACGAGGCCGGGAGGCCGGGGGGCGGATATCTGCCAAGCGTCGGCGGCGCATATCGTCACGCATCGGTGTCTCCCGCCGCCGCCTGCAACACCGCGTAGGTATGACGCGCCGCCTCTTGCCACGTCAGTCGCTTCATTACCGGCTCACCGTTTTTTACCAAGTGCTCCCTCGCCTGCCTGTTACGTTCCAATTCTACAAGGTTCGCGGCCACAGCGCGGACATCTTCGGCCGGCACCATCACGGCAGCCGCACCGAGGGTTTCCTGAAAGACAGGTAACGCGGCGACGATGCTCGGTGTACCGGCGGCGAGGGCTTCGAGCGGCGGGAAGCCGAACCCCTCGTGATGGGATAGCAAGGTGAAGGTCTGTGCTTCGGCGTAGAGCGCCGGCTTGTCGGCTTCGTCGACGTAGCCGAGCGAGTGGATCGGCTCACTGGTCGCCGCGATGGTGCGCTCCATCGCCGGACTGATCGAACCGGCCACGACAAGTTCCGCCTTCAGGCCGTGTTCGCGGGCTTCCTGATAGGCGGCCAGGAGCGTCGAGACGTTCTTGCGCGGCTCGACCGCCCCGATGAAAAGGACGTAAGAAGCAGGCAGGCCATACTTTTGGCGGACCCTTCGGCGGTCAGCTTCGGGAATCGGACGGTGGTAGACATCATCGATACCCGAGTGGATTACCGTGACCTGTTCTGGATCGACCTCGTAATAGTGCACTATCTCTGCTTTTGTCTGCTCCGAAACGGCGATTACCCGGTCAGCCCGACGGAGGAGCCGTCCGGGTCGCACCGCCTGTTGCCAGGCCCGTTCGCGGGCGGTGAACCACGCCGGATACACCTTGAACGACAGGTCATGGACCGTCAGGACGAGCGGGGTCCTTCGCTGAAGCCCGAAAAAGCCAAGGTTCGGCGCGAAGAAGACGTCGACGCCCCCGAGGGCGGCGTCGAGCCGCGGCCGACCACACGTGATTAGGCTCGCGTTGACCAACTTATTCGGCCACCGCACGTGCTTAAATGCCGCATTTTTCGCTAACTCCTCAGGCAACAATGAGGCACGCCGCCCCGTCTGGATGAGATGCCAGGAGTCTTCGGGGTGCGCTTCCATCAACTCACTGAGCAGGGAGACGGTGTAGTGGCTGACGCCGCGCCCGGTCGGTGACAGCAGACTCCGGATATCGACCCCGATGCGCATCGCGCCGGTTTAGGTTAGGTAGGCAACGCGGACGTCGGCCGGTAGTTCGCGTTGCAGGAAGGCGAGGTCTCGCGCTGCGGTACGGTCGCGCTCGACGGCCACCACGGTCACGTCAGCGTGTCGCTGCCACGCCAACAGATCGGCGTGGGCCGGTCCAGCGCTGACGATGACTACCGCCGCTTTCTGTTTGTTGAGGAGTGATTTGGCACGACTGGCAGGAATGCCACCCTCTTTGGTTTCTACTACATCCACGCCGCGCTGATGGCCAAGCGGGGTCATTTCGGCTTCTCCATGGGCATGGATCAGCGCCACGCCGATACTCGCTTCGGCGAAAGCTCGGGCTAGGTTTGTCGCTACCGTCCCCAGTCGCCCGGTGACATCGCAGACGACAACGGTCCCCTTCTCGACCGCGAGTTCCTCACGGAGTTCCCGGTACCCCGCCATCGCTTTCTCATCGATCGAGCCGCCAGACACGACGGTCCAGCGGGTGAACGGTTGAAGGTCAGCGATGTCACGCACGCCGCGGCGGAAGGCTTCCCGAACCACGGCGAGGGCGAGCGCGGCGAGCAAGCCCGCCACGAGGCCGAGTACGCCAGAACGTACCGGTGATACGGGCACCGACCGCGTCGCGGTCCCGCCAGGAACGACGTCGAAAGTGGCGCGGTTCGCACCCTGGGCGAGCGTCCGGGCGCGGTCGGTAATCAACTTATTGGCGACGGCGATCAGGGTGTTCGCCTCGTTTTCGGTCGGGGCCATCGCGGTCAGCTCGATGGTGCCGCCGTTCTTCTTGCCTCGGACGCGTCCGTTCGGGCTTTGTGCCTGCTGACTGAGCGTCTGCGAAATATCTTCGGAATTAAGCCACGCGACGATGTTGACCGAATACAGCTCCTGCGCCTGCAGGACGTAGAACTGGTCGTAGTCGTAGGTCGTCGGCGTGCGTGGGTCACGGAGCGCCAGAAGCAGGGCGTTGGTGGCGCGGTAGGTCGGCTTTTGACCGGCCGCTAGAAGACCGGCGAACAGAGCCGTGACCAGGGCGACGACGACGATCAACAGCGCGTTGCGGCGGAAAAAACGGGCGTATCGGCTGAGTTCCATATCGCGTTCAGTATGACGGAGCCGATGACGCCTGTCACGCCTCAGCAAGTAGATATTGAGAGGTGTGACCTCTAGAGGTCACACCTCTCTTGGGATGTTGGCCATCAACGTCATTCCTTGGAGGAGGCCATGATAATCGCCGACAACTCTTTGATAAACCGTTCCTCAGAGAAGTCGTCGGCGCGGCGACGCAGGACCACTGGGTCGAATTGCGAGCGATCGAAGGCTTCGATGGCTCGGACGATGTCACCCGCCGACTGTCCGTCGAAGAAAACGCCGGTCGTTTTGTCGAGGATTTCCACGGCCCCGCCGACACCGTAGGCAATTACCGGCGTCCCAGACGCCAGCGCCTCGACCACTGTGATACCGAAGTCTTCTTCCTGCGGATTCAGCAGCGCCTGGGCCTCGGCAAAGAGTCGCTGACGCTCATGGTCCGAAACGCGGCCGGTGAATTCGATCGTCGGTCCGGCCAATTGGTGGAGGCGCCCCTCGTCCGAACCGGCGCCCATTACCTTCAGCGGTTTCTGCAGGCGGTTGAAAGCCTCAATCACAAGGTCGACGCGCTTGTACGGCTCGAGCCGGGTCGCCACCAGGAAGTAATCCTGTTGGAGGGTCGAGGACGCGAACTGCTCGATCGCGACCGGCGGGTAGACTACCGCCGCCTCGCGTCCGTAGTAGCGCTTGATGCGAGCGGCGACGTAGCGCGAGTTAGCCACGTAGGTATCGACGCCCGCCGCCGCCCGCTGGTCCCAGCGGCGAAGGAGCGGCCGCAGCACCTTGAACATCGCCTTCAGCGGCCACGGATAGCCGGTCTCGGCGATGTAGCGATTGGAATCCGACCAGATGTAGCGGATCGGCGTGTGGCAGTAACAGACGTGGCGCGTCCGAGGACCGGTGCGCACGCTTTTCGCCCAGCCGGAAGCCGAAGAAATCACTACATCATATTCAGAGAGGTCGAAACTACGGAAAGCGCGATCGAGCAGCGTCAATAAGAATTTGTAGTGCGAGGTGGCACCTGGTAATTTCTGCAGAAAACTCGTCCGGATGTCGCGACCCGCGAAGTCCGGCCCCATCTTGTCCGGAGCATAGAAGGCGGTATAAAGCGGCGCCTCGGGGTACATCTTGAGCAGCGTCCGCACCACGCGCTCCGCTCCCCCGTCCTGGACGAGGTGATCGTGGACGAGGGCGACCTTCAGTTTCTTAGTCATTAGTGTCATGACATTTTTGCCGGAGCCGGCTGATCGACCAAGCCGCCGAAATAGTCGCACACATAGATTCCCTGGCCGCCTTCGCGAATCCTTTCAGTACCCTGGAAGCGATTTTGGTTACCTTCACATTCGTTCACATACTCAAGGTCACCCGCCGCGTAGCGTACCGGGCTGCGGTATACTACTTCCTCGGACGCCTCTCGCAGCGCTTCACGAAGGAAGCGGTAAACGTCACTGCTCGTCAACTCCGTCTCCAAAAGGTAGCCGTAGTACCCGGCGAACCATACCGGTCGACCGTGGTGATGGATAATCTCCCGGCCACCGTAGGGTTCCCCGCCGTAGAAACTGTCTTCGTACGTCCAATCACCCTTTTGGTAGCGAATCGTATGCGCGCCGTCCGGCGCGTGAGTGATTTCGGCGTTCTCTTCGGCATAGCCAATCGCCCGGATTTCCTGCAAAAACACCTGCAGCTCTGCCTGAGGGGGTCGGTCGGTCATCTCAGTACGCCCCTTTGCGCGTCAGGACGACGCCGACCGTCTTCAAGAGAATCGTCAGGTCAAGGAGTAACGACCAGTTCTGGATGTAGTAGACGTCAAGCCGGACGTACTCCTCGAAGGAGACATCGTTACGCCCCGAGACCTGCCAAGGGCCGGTAATCCCCGGTTTGACGGTCAAGCGCCGCCTGGTGGTGCGGTCGTACTGCGCTACCTCGCTCGGTAGCGGCGGCCGCGGCCCCACCAGGCTCATCTCCCCTTTCAGGACATTGAAAATCTGCGGCAATTCGTCGAGCGACGTCTTCCGCAGGACACGCCCGACCCGGGTAACGCGCGGGTCGTTCTTGATTTTGAACAGGGCACCGGTCAGTTCGTTTTTATCCTGAAGGGCCGCCAGCTGACTTTCCGCATCAGCGACCATGCTGCGAAATTTGTAGAAGGTGAAGGGCTTACCCTGGCGACCGGCGCGAGTCTGCTTGAAGATGACCGGCCCGCGGGAATCGAGTTTGATCGCGATCGCCACGACTACATAGACGAGTAGAACCGGGAGCAGGACGATAAGCGATACGGTGAGGTCGAGCGCCCGTTTCAGGACCCGCCCCCACCCCTCGAGCGGCGTCCGCCGGACGGTCATGATCGGCACCCCAGCGATCGCCACCGCATCGACGTGCGAGGTAGCCAGCTCCGCCATCGTCGAAGTGTAGCGGAAATCGATTCCCGCGTCCTCCACGGCGTCGACCAATGTCAGCTTTTGCGTACCGGACAGCCGTGGTTCGGCGTCAATCAACTCGTCCGGTCGGTAAGCGGTAATCAGCTTGGCGATTGCCCCGACTTGGCCGACTACTTCGCGACCCGTCTGACCACGATCGGTCGCGACGAAGCCGAGGATGCGGTAGCCGCGGTCCGCCCGGGTCAATTCGGCGGCGAGGACCTTCGCCGTACGACCGGTACCGACCACCAAAGCACGCCGGACGCCGATGCCGTAGCGGAAGAAGAACCGTTGGAGAAGCCGCATCAAACTACGCGCCAACGTCACCAGGACCAACGCCGCGACAAAGGCAAGAACGACGACTAACCGCGAGAAGAAATTGATGCGGAGGAAGAAGATGACGGCGATTACGGTCAAGGTGCCGACGGAAACGCCAGCGGAGATCCGGTAAAACTCGGTCAGGCCGCGCCGCGTACTGCGTAAGGCATAGAGGCCGAAGGCCGCGAAAATCACCAGCCAGACCGCGGTGATGAGTAGCGAGATCAGGATGTATCGGGGTAGCGGCAGCACGGTGGAGACACGCAGTGCCCCGCTCTCGACCCGCAGATAGTAGGAGAGCAGAAAGGCGGCGAAAATCATCGCTGCGTCGATTGGCAGCAGGAGGGTCGAAAAGAGCAGTTCCGAGCGTTTCATTTTATTGTCCTCAGTGTACCGCCGATTGGTTTTTCATGCCTGGCATCCAGCGTATACTGGTTATCGTAGGCTAGGCAGCTGCGGCTCCGTCTTCGGAGCCGAGGAAAGTCCGAGCATCACAGGGTACCGTGGTCGATAACGTCGACCGTCCTGATCGGGACAGGGAAAGTGCCACAGAAACGATACCGCCCCATTTGGGGTAAGGGTGAAAAGAGTGCGGTAAGAGCGCACAGGTCGTCTGGGTGACCAGGCGGCGAGGTAAACCCCGCGGGATGCAAGGTAAACAGGACCAGGGCGACCCGCCTGAGAGAGTTCTCGCTTGAGGCCTCGAATAACGTCCGGGTTACCGCTAGAGGCGGCCGGCAACGGTCGTCCCAGAGAGATAGCTGCCCCAGACAGAACTCGGCTTATCGGCCTACGTACGACGTTAACCGGCCCCCCGACGGGGGCCGGTGGCGTTTAGGCGGTGTCGAGCGCCTGGTTATAGAGCGCGTCGGCGCGCTGGTTGCCGTCCCGATAGGTGTGTTCGTAGGTCACGTCCGTGAAACGCTCTTCCAGAGCCCGTACCTGGTGGACCAGCTTCTTCAAATGGTCGCTTTTCACCTTATAGAGACCGTTCAACTGCTTCACGACGAGTTCCGAATCAAGGACGCATCGTAATTCCGTCTCGGTGTATGTGGCCGCGGTTTCCATGCCGGCCAGAAGGGCCGTATACTCCGCCTGGTTATTGGTGGCGACGCCGATCGCCCGGCCGAATTCTTCCAGCGTCCGGTCATCCTCTTTCACTACTACGCCGATTCCTGCCGGTCCGGGATTACCACGCGCGCCGCCGTCGGTATAGAGGGTCACCATTACGGGTTATTAGGTAAACAGAAGGCGTTTCCTTCGTTGCTAAAGGTGCCGCCGCCATCCTGGGGCCCAGAATTGTTCGGATTTTCGCCGCCGGTCGTGTAGATGTGGTTGCCAACAGCCGGGCTCCACCAGCGTGTGAAGAGGCTGGTGCCGGCCGGACAGGCGTTAGGCGGGTAGACATAGCCTGTCACTCCTGCCTCCGCCCAGCCCGCGTTTGGCCCTTCGGTAGAGCTTAGACTATAGAAGTGATCTACGAGGCTACCATTATAGCTGCGGTAGAGCGGTACCGTCCCGGGCGCTTGCGAAGTATAGACGTAACCGACGACGTTACCTTCGTGCACCGTAGTAGTACCGGGGAAATAGTACAGGTAGCCATACGCAAAGGCTGGGTTGAACACTTCATTCGGGTTGGTCGTATAGAAGTGATCGGTGGCCACATATGGGTTGCCTCGGTAGTCATAGTACCCGTAGATGCGGTAGAGCGGCGTCGTCGCGGACGGAGGTTTGATGCCGAAGCTGAGGGGTCTTGTCTCGCCAGGCTGCAGGTTTTGGGTCTGTTGGGTCGGGTTACAGAAAGTCGCCACGTTCGGCGGATTCCCGCTGACAGTCTGGGTCATCGCGACATCGTACGAAGTACTCGTCAGCAGGTTGCTGAAGGTGGCGTTGCCGCTGCCGTCGGTCGCTTGCGGTGAGCCGACATCGCTGCCGTTGGTTTTCACCGACACTTGGTTACCACCGACGGGTGTATCACCGCCATCGTAGGTGCAGTTACGATTGTTATCCGTGTAGACGAAGGCCTTGATAGCCTGGCGAGCCACGCCGCCGTCAGCTGGCCGCTTCGATTTCAATTTGTTGATGTCGGTCTCGGCGAAGACGACATAGTCGAAAATGTTGACGGCTTGGCTCGAGGCCGGTGACACCACCTTGATACCGCGCCGCGTATCCGCGTCCTGGGCCACCGCCTGGACGGTGAAGTCGGCCGACAGGAGCGGCAGCCCCTTGAGCATGTCTGGGGTCTGGGCTTGCAGTTTGAAGCTCGCCTGCGAGCCGAGTGCCTTCAAACGCAGGCGGTAGACGTAGCCCTGCAAGGGCGGGTACGGGTCACCGAGCGGGTTCACGCCGGTGCCGATCTCGAACGTGCCGTCCGCCGAGAGCAGCTTCTTGTCGATAAAGACCGGGGTCTTTTGGGCGTTTCCCGTACCGTTGTCGCTTGAGGAGTACTGGCGCGTCAGGGGCGCCGCGGGATTTTTCGGGTAAGCGACGATCGTCGCTTCCAAGCGGTTGGCGCTTCCGGCGGTTACGAATGACAGGTTGGAAACGGTCACCTTCCCGGTCGTGCCCGGACCTACTATGCTGAGGTTACTGGTGTCGACGTCGAACTGCTTGACGCCGTCCTGCTCGACGATGACAGAAGAACCGTTCACCAACGGGCTGGTGCTGGCCGTGAAGTACTTGAGGAGCCCATCGTCGCTGACCGTGCCGTTCGAGGCCAGCTCAAATCCCGGCGTGGTGCCGAAACAGGCGTCAGCCGGCGCGCATGGCAATTCGGGATGTACGGTACTCGCCTTGAGAACATCCCAATCATCGACGGCGTAGGTGGCATCGAGCTTCTTGTTCCAGAGCGCCTGCTCGACGTAGCTTTCCGCCTTGTAGTAGGCCCGTTCCGAGGGTGCGGTCAGGCCGGCGTTGCGGATTTCCGCCGCCACCAAGGTGGCCATGCCGATTACGATGACGATTGCCGAGCTCATGATCAAGAGCGAAAAGAGGATCGCGTTGCCGCGCCGGTCAAGCAGTCTCATTGCAACCCCACCAGATGAATCGCCAGATTGGTATCGTGTGCGCCATCAAATGAATCGTTGCTCCAGCTGAGTTTTACCGTATGAACCCCGCTCGACCCCAGGATCACATTCGGCACGGTAAAAGTACCGACCGCGGCTCCAGTAGGATTGCCACCGGTGGCAGGCAGCTGGGCGTTAGAAATTAAATTGCCGTCTAGGTAAATTTTCACGGCATATCTATAGTTCGGTGGCACGGGTAAGTTACTGAAAGGACGGTTTGCATAATCGAGACGGAACGTATAAGTCTTCGCCGCCAGCGTCGTCGTCTCATAGCTCAGTTCCCACGGTCCGTACCCGAAGGTGCCCGGGCTATAATCACCACCGATGTTCGAGTAAATTGCACTACCGTCTTGCGCACAGACATCACCCGGGCGCAGTTGTACACACGTCTTCGGTTGCCACCCCGTAGCGCTCCACGATGTGAGCGGTGGCGGTGGTGGTGGTGGCGCGGGGGCCACCGGTTGGCCATAGAGTTTGTCGAGCGGATACGCCCGCGAGGAGACGGTCGTCTGCAGGGTAACGCTGCTTTTTTCATTGGTCGCCGTAATGCCGTTGGCGGCGGCGTAGTCACGCGTCGTCGTCTGCAGCATGACCGTCACGCGCGGGTGGACCTGGTTGTAGTTGCTGATGGTCGCGTACGAGCTATCGCCCGGATTCGGGTTTTGCAGCGGCTGGACGACGAAGGCCGCTGAAGGGACCTCCACGTTCGGCCCGGTGATGCGGTACTGCTCCGGATCGCCAGGTGGTGAGGGCCGCAGTTGCGCGATCACTTCGCCGCAGCTCGGCGCCTGGTTCAAGAACTGGTTTTCCGGCTGCAGCCACCGGTAGAGCGCCTTGCCGGCGGGATCGTAGTAGATGTAGAGGTGCTGGGTGACCGGACTTTTATCGGCGGCGGCCTGGGTGTAGTCGACGGCGAGCAGATTGGTCTTACCGCCGGCGTCCAAGGCACACGGCGTGGCCTGACTGGCCGCTTTGGCGTAAAAGGCGTAGTTGATCGCCGACGACCTGATTTGCCGGGCGATGTCTTCGACACTGTACCGCGCGTCCTGTTGGACCTTACGCTGGGCACCGGCTTTGGTCGAGGCGCCTCCGACCTTGATGAAAACGGCCGTCGCACTCATGATCACGATCGCGAAGATCGTCATCGAAGCGATCAGCTCGACCATCGTGTAGCCACGCTGACTGGTCCACGCGTGCCGAAGACGATCAAAGAGGCGACTCATGGCGTCACCTGTTCGCTGATGGTCTCCTGAAAACGCCGCCAGTCGCCAAGACAGTTCCCGATGATGCTCGACGATATCACGACGAACGACAAAGAGAGAATCGCGCTTCTGTGATTTCTGGTTTTAGTTTGATAAAAAAGGTGGTTCATGGCGCATATTATATTCATGGCGCATCCGTGAAGCGGCGCCAGTCGGTCAGGTACTCCTCGATGATGATGTCGCCGGCCGGACCTAGTTTCTGATAGCGCTCATCCCAGGTGACGTGGCTGACGACCTTGAAGCTGGTCGTACCGTCCGCCGACTTGCCGGAAGGGATGATTTCGATCCGCCGGTAGAAGGCCTTGCCGAGGCAGCTGGCGGTATTCGGTGGCGGTCGATAGAGTGGTGGACTGCCGACCGGGCAAACCAGGTACCTCGGGTCGCCAGTATCAGCAACTTGGCCATTGCCGAAGTACGGGCTGCTGTCGCTGACGCCAAGGTAGCCGACCAAGTTCTTCACCCCCGGAGCGGAAAAACGGCCGAGACAGGTCAGCGGGGGGTCGCTCGCTTGGATATTGTAACAGTCCCACAGTTCTTTCTCCGTGTAGACCGAGGCGTGCACCGACTTCGAGGGCGGACTACTCTGGTCGGTTTGGTCGTGTTGCAGTTCGTAGGCATAGGCTTGCCAGTTCGAGTCACGCGCGTTGCGGACCAGCTCGACTCCCTCACGGGCCAGGTTCGTCGCCGTGACCTTGTACTCGTTGGTGTTGCTGCCTTTGATCGCTACCGCGCTGACTTGGGCGGTGGCTAATACCCCGACGGTCAGGATGGTGACCGCCACCATCACTTCCACCAGCGTAAAGCCGGCGGCCGCAGTCGGCCGTGTGGGTAGTACCCGGTGGAAAAACTTACTCCACATACACCGCTCCGGACGTTGACCGTACCTTGATGCTGCGCTCGTAATTGACGTTGTTCTCGCAGGCGCCATCGGCTTTTTGCACCTTGATCGTAAACGAAGGCTGGACAGCACCATTGGAATGCGCCACCATCGCCAGCGTCGGGGGCACGTAGTCGATGTACGTGTACTGTTTGCAGAGGTAGGTATCGGTGGATAATCGGTAGGTGTTGACGATGGTCGTCGCGGCGTCCGGCGGGCAGTCGGTCACGGCACCGCTGCAGCTATTGCCTGGAGCGCGAGCATACACCTGGAACGCCGTGTAGGTGGTGGAGGGGCTGCTGGCACACGGCTGGGAAGCATTATCGGGTTGCGCTGTAAAACAGACGCCGTAGGCGGGCCGGGAGGCCTTGGCCGACGGATTGCCAGGCGGCGCGACAGCCGCCCCGGCCGCCGCCAGGCTTTCCGCATGACGGACGGCCGTGACGTAGGTCTCGGCGGCATCTCGCAGTTGCTTCCGCTGGTCGCCGGTCCGCGTGTTGCTGACCAGCAGCACGCCCAGTACTCCGAGAATGCCCAGCATGAAAATCAGCTCCACCATCGTGTAGCCGCCTTGATCGCGGCAGACGGTGCGACCGAGATACGAGGTGCCACCTCGTAAGGCATCTCGTAACGTGTTCATAGGAACCACCCTTGGTACCAGCGGATGACGACATCGCCGTAGTATTCGGCGATAAAGAACCCGAAGACGAGCATCGGACCGAAGGGCACCATGCTGGAAAGCTTGGCGTGCTTGGTCGCGACCAAGATGACGGCGTAGAGGGTGCCGATCAGATAGGCACCGATCAGCGCCACTAGGATGTAGGGCCATCCGAGCAGCAGGCCCAGCAAGAATCCGAGCTTGATGTCGCCGCCGCCGATCCAGCGGCCCCCGGAAATAAGGGAGAGTGCGAGAAAAAAGAGGCCGCCAGCCAGTCCACCGATCACGTATGAGGTCGGATTCGACGACCAAAGCAGCAGATTGACCGGTGAATGCTGGAACCCCAGGACGTACTGGGCGACGATCAGGAGGAGGGCCAACAGAATCGCCGGAACCACGAAGGCATTGGGAATCAACTGATGCTTCAGGTCGTAGGCGAAAATCAGGATCAAGAACAGGCCGAAGATCGCAGCCACGAAGAACTGGAATTCCAGGTCGTACCCGAGGTAGGCCACCACGAGGTAGAGGGCCAGCGACAATTCGAGGAACGGGTGATAATGGGAAATCGACTTGCCGCAGTGCCGGCAGCGGCCACGCAGCAGCACGTACGAGATTAAGGGCACGTTGTCGTACCAGGCAATGGCGGTGTGGCAATGGTCGCACCGCGAACGGCCAAAGGCCGCGTCGCGTAGCTTTTCGCGCGCCGCCGGACTGAGGCGCTTCTTTTTATCATTCCGACCGAGCCCTGAGCGTGGTTCAGAGGCAGCCGAGGAATCCCTCGACTTCGCTTGGGATGACAATAAGCTGGTTTTGGTGGTACGCGAAGATCCCCGCCGCGGCGGGGTCGAAACTTCGGCGTTGATTTCCAAGCGGCTGAAGACAACCGACAAGAAACTGCCGAGCATTAGACCAATTACAAAGATAAAGAAAACTGTCATATAAGTGGCAGGCTGGAACGTTTCGCAGCTGGACTCAACGGCATCCTTGCCGAGCGTAGCGAGGCGAGGACCTTTCTCGACGAAACTTTCTCACGGGTGGTCGAAGGATACGGGGGGCGGTATGCCTGGTATCGTTCGAGGGTCACGTTTGAGGAATTCTCGCGGGAATGATTCCCTGCCGGCGCCTGTCCCGGGCTTGATCCAAATCTGGATCCCGGCTCCCAGGCCGGAAGGACGGTGCCTGAGGATCGTCTCCTCGTCATTCTTCCATCCTTTCGTCATCCTTGGTTTGCGTCAGCAAATCGAGGATCATTCTTGGGTTGAATCGAGGACGAGGGACTTTTGCCCGAGAACTTCTCACGGCGTTTATCCGTCTTCTGAGACGACTCGAAGCATCCTAGCGAAGCGTGTACGTTTCAGTACCTGCAGTGGCGAAAAGCGCATTTCCGTCTGGCGCCCTTCACCGTTTTGTTATTACGTCGTTTTAAGGAACGGTTCCGAGCGGCGCGGACGCGCCGCTCGGACGTTCAAATATTACTGTAACGTCAGGTCGCAGCCAGGTGCGGCCGCCTCGTTAGTAATCGTCGGACCGGCGGCGAAGGCCTTGGTCGAGTCACGTTCATTTTTGGAACAGAACGCCCAGTTGGCGTTGTCCGTCGCCTTGTAGTGATATCCGTCACCAGAGGTCGGCGCCGTCGGGAACTGTGTCAGGTAGTTCGACGTGATGCCTGTGGTACCAGCAGTCGCCGCGCTAAGGGTAGCCACGGTCAGGTTTTTGCCATCACTGATGAAGTTATTGGCACCGACCTGCATCTGCTTGATGTCGGACTTCCGCTTGGAGTCGCGGCTACCCTTTTGAGCCGAGCTCAAGGCGGCCAGGACCAAAGCGGCCAGGACGCCGATGATAGCGATGACGACCAGCAGTTCGATCAGGGTAAAGCCCCGCTCGTCGCGCGTCGTCAGCTTAGAGATTGCGTTTTTCATGTTTGTTTTACTCCTTTCCGAGTGGGATTTTAGCTGATTATCTTATTATTGAAAATTTTTACTTTATTCTTCGAACGCCGTGAGAAGTTCAAGCGACCTTTGTCATCCCCGATCTGCGCTATTTCTTCGTCATCGTTGGCTTGCGAGGCAAATCGAGGATCCTTTCCCGCGATTGGCGGGAATGATTCTCGCCTCACTAACGTTCGGCAAGAATGACGACAGGGGATAACAGGAAGCGTGAGAGCGGTATCATCGGCCAAGAATGGCGGGGCGACGAAGCGGGTTCCTTCGCTGGCATACCGCAAAAAAAGACAGCCCGAGCAGGACTCTCCAGATACATTCTTTGTTGAAGCATAAGCCACGTTGTTTTTTCTGTTTTCCGCCACCTAAACCTTTATGGCCTAAGCAACTGGCCTTAGTCTAGCGAGGCGGACCCCAACCTGTCAAGCACTAAGAAAAGAACGCTCGTCATTCCTGGTTCGCGCTACTTCTTCGTCATCCTTGGTTTGCGAAGCAAAACGAGGATCCTTCTCCGCGATTGGTCAGAATGATTCTCGCCTCACGAAGTTCGGCAGGAATGACGGATGGGGATATTTAGCCACAACGACGAAGTGGACCGCACTACCAAGAACACACGGTAGATGCTTCGGCAAGAATGACGGATTAGGAAGCACCGATGAAACACCGCCTTCTTTCGTCATCCTTGGTTCGCACTAGCGAATCGAGGATCCTTCTATTGGATGACGCTGCCGAGGTTATAGATCGGCATCATGATCGCTACTAACAGTCCGCCGACACCGACGCCCATGACGATCATCAGGAGCGGCTCCATCAGCGTCGAGAGGTTCTTGACGATGTTGTCGACTTCGTCCTCGAAGAAGTCAGCGAGCTTAAAGAGGACCTGGTCCATCTTGCCCGTCTGCTCCCCGACGCCGATCATTTGCGGCACCATCGACGGCCAAATCGGGTTCTGACGAATCGGCTGGGATAACGGATTACCCGCTTCGACTTCTTTGGCCGCATCACGCAGCGCCTTCTCGTAGACCGTATTACCGATCGATTCGGCGACGATGTCGAGCGCTTGTAGGATCGGTACGCCGCCGCCGACCAAGGAGGCCAATGTGCGCGTGAAACGCGAGACGTAAATCTTGCGGAAGAGGTTACCGAAGATCGGCAACCGGAGCTTGATCCGATCCCACGCTTGGCTGCCGGATTCAGACTGCAGGACCTTACGCAGGCCGAACACGGCGGCCACCGTCGCAATGATGAAGGCATACCAGTAGTTGCGCAAAAGGTCCGACATGCCGATCAGCATCCGGGTCGGCAGCGGCAACTTAGCGCCAGCGTCAGTGAAGATCGTCTTGAGCGGTGGAATCACCACGACCATCATCAAGACCGTGGCCGCGATCATCGCGACGATGACGAAAGCAGGGTACATCATCGCGCCGCGGACCTTCCGGGCCAAGGCATAGCTTTTTTCCTGTTGGGTAGCCAGACGATCGAGGATGTCGTCCAGATGACCGGACGCTTCGCCGGACTTGATCAGGTTGATGTAGACACGGTCGAACAGCTTCGGGTGCTTGGCCAGCGCCGTCGACAGGTTAGCGCCCCCCTCGATGCCGGCCGAGACGTCGGCGATCACGGTGGCGAAGCGCTTGTTGCCCGTCTGGTCGGACAAGATATGCAGCGCCTGCACGATCGGCAAGCCGGATTTGACCATCGTACCGAGTTGACGCGTGAAGACGACGCGGTCTTTCATGGAAATCCGTCGGAAGCGAGCCGTCATCTCGTTGACATCGACGGCGTGCTGCTTCTTTTCGCTCAGTCTGATTAAAATCAAATCATGCTCGCGCAACAGGTCGGCAGCATTGTCCTCGTTGTTAGCGCTGATTTCGCCGGTCTTGACCACCCCTTCGTGGTCGCGTGCTTTGTAAAGGTAATTGGCCATAAGATCTCCTAACTATACCCGTTAACCAGTTTCGACAAGGTCTTGACGTCATTGGCATACAGGGCGGCGTCATCGTAGGTGATGGCTCCTTCTTCGACGCGTTGCGCCAGCGCCTTTTCCATCGAGACCATCCCCTCTTCGCTTGAAGTCTGGATCACGCTCGGAATCTGGTGTGTCTTCTGCTCACGGATCAGGTTCTTGACGGCCGTCGTGGCGACCATGATTTCCACCGTCGGCACGCGGCCGCCGCCGATTCGCGGCAACAGGCGTTGTGAGATGACGCCGGTCAGGACTTGCGCCAACTGGGCCCGGATCTGGCCTTGCTGGTAACTCGGGAAGCTGTCGATGATCCGGTCGATCGTCTGCGGCGCATCGTTGGTGTGGATCGTCGCGAAGACGAGGTGGCCGGTTTCGGCGACGGTCATCGCCGCCTGCATCGTCTCGTAGTCGCGCATTTCCCCGATCAGCACGACGTCGGGGTCTTCACGCAAGGCGGCACGGAGAGCGTCCGGGAAATTGTCCGTATCCTGATGGAGTTCGCGCTGGGTCACGATCGACTTCTTGTGCATGTGCATGTACTCGATCGGATCCTCGATGGTGATGATATGCTCGGTGCGATTGGCGTTGATGTCGTCGATGATCGCCGCCTGACTGGTCGACTTACCATGGCCGGTGGGGCCGGCGAAGAGGACCAGGCCCTGGCTCATCTTGGCAAATCCGGCCACTTGCGCCGGCAGGTCCAGTTCGGTGTAGCTGCGCATTTTCATCGGGATCAAGCGCAGGGCGGCGCCGATGTATCCCCGCTGGTAGTAGGCGTTGATGCGGAAACGGGCTTTTTCTTCATAGGCCAGGGAGAAGTCGAATTCGCGCTTCTCTTCCAGCACCTTTTTCTGCGAGCTCGAGAGCATCGAGAAGACGAGCCCCTCGGCGATTTCCGGCGTCAGCACCGGGTGGTCGGCGACCGCATGAAGCTCACCGTCGATTCGTAAGGTCGGCCGTACGCCGACCGCGACATGGAGGTCGGACGCACCATGCGAGACGACCATTTGCAAGAGCTTGCCCATCTGCGCTTCAGGGTCGGCAGACATCTTCGCTCCGAGGTTGAGGGTGTTCGGCGTGAGTGTTTGTTTCGGTTCCATAATTTTTTTGCTTATCTTATTTGTACTACTCTTTGGTGTGGACGACCACCTCGGCAAAGGTGGTGATGCCTGCCAAGACCTTCAAAACGCCATCTTGTTGCATTGTCACCATACCTTCTTCGATCGCAATATCCTTGATTTCGGTGCCTGAGGCGTGCTTCATCAAGGCGTTCGCCACCGGATCGGACAGCGGCAGCACTTCAAAAATACCCTGCCGGCCCTTGTAACCGGTCTGGTTACACACGCCGCAACCGGCGCCTTTCAGGAACTGGTACTCCTTGAGTGGCCGTAGCTGGTCTTTCACCTGCTTCGGCATCTCATCGATGATCGTCTGGATCCCTTTCAATTCTTCGGCGTTCAACGCCGCCTCGGTCTTGCAGCGGCCGCAGATACGCCGCACCAGACGTTGGGCGACGATCGTATTGACGGAGGACGCGATCAAGAACGGTTCGACGCCCATGTCGGTCAACCGCGGCAGGGCGCCGGCGGCATCATTGGTGTGCAGCGTCGAGAGGACGATGTGGCCCGTCAGGGAGGCGTGTACGGCCATCTGAGCCGTTTCTTCGTCGCGAATCTCCCCGACCATCACGATGTCCGGGTCCTGCCGCAAGATCGAGCGCAGGCCGGAGGCGAAAGTGTAGCCGATCTGGGTGTTGATTTGCGACTGGTTGACGCCCTCCATATGGTATTCGACCGGGTCTTCGAGGGTCACGATGTTGACGCCCTCCTTGTTCAGACGAACCAAGGAAGCGTACAGGGTGGTCGACTTACCCGAGCCGGTCGGCCCGGTGACGATCGTCAGGCCGTACGGCTTGCTCAGGCCCTCTACCAGCTTGTCGAAGCCGCGACCGGTAATTCCGATCTCTTCGAGGCTCTTGATACCGGACTCCTTGTCGAGGAGGCGCATCACGACTTTTTCACCGCTGACCGTCGGAAAGGTCGAGACGCGGAAATCGATCGCCTTGCCGTCGAACGAACCGCCGAAGCGGCCGTCTTGGGGCACGCGGGTCTCATCGATCTTCAAATTGGACATAATCTTGATGCGGGACACCAGCGCCTGCTGCGCCTTGTGCGGCAGGTTCAGCGTATTGACGAGGACGCCATCGAGGCGGTAACGAACCTTGATTTGTTTTTCCGTCGGTTCGATATGGATGTCGGAGGCGCTGTTCTTGACGGCATACTTGAGGATGGCCGAGACGGCCTTGGCGATCGGCGCCTCGGCAACGATTCTTTCCAGCTGGTTCGCAGTATCGACTTTCTCCTCCACCTCTTCGATATCGAGGTCGGCAGTGTCTTCGAGGACCTGGGAGACTTCCGTCGAGAGGTTGCCGTACTGGTTAAGCGCGAACGTCACCGAGTTCTCCGAGGCCAAATGTAAATCAACCTGGAAGCCGTTCTTCTTCGAAAGGAACTCGAGCGCCTCAAGCGCTTGGACATTCTTAGGGTTGGCAATCGCGATCTTATACCGATGGTCACCAATCAGGTCGAAGGGGGCCAGATGATAGTTTTTCGCGGTCTGTTCCGGTAGTACGTTGAGGATTTCCTTGTGAATCGTCATTTCCCTGAGGTCGACGTAGGGCAGGCCCAGGACTTCGCCCCAAGTTCGGACGATGTCTTCGGGGTCGAGCAGGCCCATATCGCGACCAATCTGCTCAATCGGCCGACCTGAGTTGATACTCTCCACACGCAGCAGTTCGACCTGCTGCGGCGTCAAAAGATCCAGCTTCAGGAGGGCGTCCTGGAACTTCGTGGGAGTCGCGGTACTGAATTGGGTGAGGTTCACGGGGTTTGGGGGGAGAATTTTTGGTGTCTTCCTGCTAGCGGAAATTACGTAACTATAGCATGACGCAAGCGTTTCGTCAACGCTTCTGGGCTGGGAAACCGCTGATTTACCAAGAAGCCATCTCATACATAGCTTTCGTAGCGAAGGGGCCGGAGAGTCGAGCGAAGGCGACGCTTGGTGAGGAAGGAGTAGCAGCGCTACTTCGAACGAGCCAGGCGTAGACTGCAGCCGCTCTCCGGTTCCTGCAGCCGGAATCGTGTGTATGAGATGGCTTCTGGCGATTTTTCCTTATCGTTCGAGCGGAGCGAGAACCTGAATCCCTCCAGAAAGTTCTCGAGCATTGCCCGCGAACCATAAAGCCTCTCCTACTGTTCGAGCAAAGCGAGGACTGAAAATAGGTACCGAAGCGAGTTCAGTATGAAAACGTGGAGTGCTTATCTGAACGGATTGACGTTCGTGTTCGGATTATTCGGGTCCGGCGTGCGGAGGGGTGCCGCCTGTGGCAGCTCTTTCGGTTGCTTGAAGCGTTGCAGCTTCTCCAGCACCTCTTTGTTATGCGAGCCGTCGAGATCGGTCGGCACCGTCGCCTCGCCTGCCTTGCCCGGCGGCGACTTCAGGGTTAGGGTCAGGGCCGCGTAGGCTCCGACCATCACCACGGCCAGGATACCGACCGCGATCAAGGCGATTTGCCAGGGTGCGAGTGCCTTCAAGCGGTCCATTACTTGCCTCCTCCTGCCGGTGCGGCCGGCGCGCTGACGCCACCGGGAGCGCCTGAAGCGGGGGCGGCTGGCGCCGACAGCGGCTTGTAGTAGGCACGGAAGGAAATATTGCCGGAGATGCCTTCAGCGGCACTGGAGGACACGCTCAGCGTCTTGACGTCGACGATGCGCAAAGAACTTTCGAGGTCGTAGAAGAACTTGATCAAATCCGCATACTGGCCCTTGTAGTTGGCGGTGATGTCGATCGTGCTGGCCCCTTCCGGACTGCCGACGCCCGCAGACTGGCCACCCGGAGCGCTCCCGGTGCTGGGAGCACCGCCTGACGGAGCACCACCCGACGGGGTGCTACCACCGGCCACCTGCTGCGGCGAGAACGAGGTCAGTTGGACGTTGTGCGCCTTGGAGAGCGTCTCCAAGATGACCAAGATCGCCGGGACATTCGGTTCCGCCGGCACGGCGGTGGTCACGCGGGCGACGTCGCTATCATGGGTGTCGAAGAACCGCTGGGCTTTTTTCAACGCCTCCCGGTCGGCTTCCGTCTGGGCGAGTTTGGCCTTCTTGTCCGGCAAACTGGCGTTGGTTTTCTGTAAGCTTCGCCAAGACGGCGCGATCAGGAGCAGGCCGATCGCAATCATCAGGACCAACCCACCGATGACGATCGCCGCGATCGTATTATACTTTCCCGACGTCGTGAGCGGTGATGCCATCACTGACCTCCCACCGGCAACGGCTTGCCGCTAGCAGCCGGGTTCGGCGCGCCACCGGCGTCGCCTGGTTTCGGCAGTAGGTTCAATTCCTTGGCGGATTTCAGTTCGATACTGAGCGTGAACTGGATGCTGCTTTTGTCGTTCTTGGTCTGCTGTTTGGCATCCTGGATCGAGACGCTTTTCGCAAAGGTAAGGTTTTTGAAACTCTCCGCCAGCTTCGAAACCTCGGAATACGTCGTGGCAGCGCCAGCGATCGCGATCTGGTTACTGCCGGAAGAGGAGAACGAGGCATAGACGACCGTCGGCGGCGTGTTGAGGGTGATTTCCGAGAGGTAGAGCGTGAAGTACTTATGCTCTGCGATCAATTTGTCGGCGCTGCCGATTTGGCTCTGGTACATCTTGACCGCATCAGTCAGGCTCAGTTCGCCGTATTGGTCGACCGATTGCTGATCAAGCTTCTTGATTTCCGTTTGGGCCGCCGTGGTCTTTTCTTCGGTCTTCTTCTCCTCACCGGCGCGGATCGCCTTGGTAGAGAGGAGGAAAACACCCACCAACAGCTCCAAGCCGATGATCGTACCGGTCACGGCCGCCACCACCACGCTTGCCCGGTTCAGTCGCGACAGGCTGGCTTGTTGCTTGGCAAGGAGGTTGATTTCGACGAGAGCCATAGGACAGTTTAGATTTCGCGCATCGCCAGGCCGACGGTGACGGAGAACGACGGTGCGATTTCCTGCAGTTGGTCTTTCAATGACTGCGAATAGTTGACGTTCGCCCAGGGGTCGCCGATCTTCGCCTCCACCCCGAAGGTCGAGGAAAGCATCGGTAGGAACTCCGGCATGCGGGCCGTGCCGCCGACCGCCACCATCAGGTTGATGTCGGCGTTGGTGCCGGGCTGATCGCGGTAGAAGTCGAGGCTGCGGCGGATTTCCGTATTCAGGGTGTCCAACACCGGCTTGACGGCATTCGGAATCTGGCCTTCGAGCTTGTTCGGATCGAGTCCGAAATCACGTTTGAATTGCTCGGCCCGGTTGGCGTCGATGCCTAGGCTCTGGGAAATCGCCCGCGTCAGGGCGCCGCCGCCGGCCGTCGTGTTCCGGTTCAGACGCACCACCCCTTGTTGGACGATCGAGATTTCCGTCGAGGCCTGGCCCATGTCCAGCACGATCACCGGATCGTCTTTGACGCCAACGACCGAGCGTGCCAGGGCCAGCGGTTCGATTTCCAGTGCCAACGGCTTGAAGCCGGCGTCGTGGCAGAGGCCGACGTACTTGTTGACGAGCGAGATCGGGGCGGCGATCAGCATCACCTCGATTTCACTCTTCGCATCGGCTTCGGCTTCCTTCTTGGTGGGTTCGGAGATGATGTGCCAGTCGAGGATGACCTCGTCGAGCGAGGTCGGCACGTACTGCTTGGCCTGCCACTTAATGGAGTCGGCCAGTTCGTTCTTCGGCATGTTCGGCATCTTGATGATCGAGGTGAAAACGGAAGCGCCCGGCAAGGCCATCACCGCTTGAGTGGACTGGATCTTCGCTTTCTTGACGACCTGCTTGACGGCGTTGGCGACGTTTTGCCGATCCACCGACGAATCAGACTGCATCGAACCGGCCGGCAGCGTCATGCCCCCATAGGCCAGTAGTTGCGGCTTGGAAGGCCCCTGCTTAAGCTCGACTACCTTGACCGAGGTACCCGATAGGTCGAGTCCGAAAAATTGTTTTTGTTGGCTAAATATACTCATCGCTTACTTTTTATTGTTCGGGCGAGCGAGAATCGCTCTTTCCTGGTGGTCTCGGGCTGGACCGATCGCGGTTCGAACCCTGAACGATATTCTTTTTTTATTTCCTGCCCGATCGTCCCCCTTGTTGTGCCTGCATGGTACCGTATTTGTGCGAGCCTGCCTAGATGACTTTTCGGAGTATCCTGATTACGCTGATCCTGTCACTCCGACGACGCCCTATCCCACACTCTTGGACGATGATTCCCGCTCATCATTCTTGCCGCGCCCGCCCTTCGTCATTCTTGCCTAACGCTCCCCTAGTTCATCATTCTTGCCGAACGTAGTGAGGCGAGAATGATTCCCCTGCGGTCGACCCGAGATTCGAGCCGTTAGTCAGAAGGGATTCTCGATTTGCGATGCACATCAAGAATGACGTGGGGAATCGGTCGGTTAGTCGCGAACGAGGCGCCCGGTAACTACTCGGTATGTAAAAAAGGGGGGTTAATCCTCAACCCGGAGGAATCTCGTACCACTTCGTTTCCGAGAAGGTGCCGAAGCCCGGCGGGGTGGTGGCGACGACGCGGCCGTCGTAGTAGACGTTCTCGACCGCCGTCGCGCTCTGCGCGTCGTTAAGGTAGCGGTTGAGTTCGAACTGGCGCCCCACCAGCAGGCCGTCTACATTTAGTTGGCTGGAACCCGCGTCCGAGCCGTTGCCGCTGACTAGCCAAGAAGTGTCGATGATGCCCTTGCTCGGGTCAAGCGTCGGGCAGTCGCCAGGCTGCGAGAAGTCGACGTCGGAGACGTAGTAGGATCCGACCATCTGCGTGACCGCCGGGTCGATGAAGAGCCCGCCGTTCGCGGCCCCGAGGACGATTACCCCGAGGGAGTTCACGGTGGCGTCGGCGTCATAGGTCATTTTTTTCTTGACGATAAGGTTCCCGTCGACCAAGAGCGTGCCGGCTCCCTTGAACTTGACGTCCGCATCGATCGTCAGGTCGCCGGTGATCTCGATTGCCTTGTCGGTCGCGTTGATCTTGTTGAAATCAAGGGTCTGGGTAAGCGGATCAAAATACGGCGTCAACTGCGAGAGATTGGGGCTGCCGGCCTTGACGTGGGCACCGTTTCGCAGTTTCTGGATGTTTTCGATCATCTTCGAGCGCCAGTCGATGCCGCCGTTGCAGAAGGTCGCCCCGGCCTGGTACTGCCCGAAGGTCGAGCCAGGCGCGCCGTTACCACCGGTGAAGTGGCTGAGGTTGCCGCCGGCGGTGACGGTGAAAGTGGCGTTGCCGTTCCGGCCGTCGTAGCCGTAGGCGTTGGCGTTACTGCCGATCGAGCCGCGGCCGCCGCGGAGGTAACCGGAGAGGATGCTGCCGAGGGACCAGTCCGTGAAGTGCGGCACCTTGGTCTGGGCCGGGTCGCAGTAGTTCTCCTGGTAGGCCACGTAGGTATGGGCATCGCTCAGCTCGTTGATTAGCCCGCCCGTCGGCTGACCGGTCTTGGGGTCGGTCTGCTGGCGGTAGTTGGGATTAGCGCCCGGGCTAGTCTCTCCGAGATTGACGCCCTGGCCGTAGTTACTGTTACCATCTCCAACCGGGTTATTAAGGTTTGCCCCCTGGTTGCGGTTGGCGCGGATGTAGTAGAAGAGCGTCAGCGACTCGCCGGGGTTGAGGGCTTGCGGGATGTCTCCGAAATCGATCTTATAGGCCAGCTTGCCGCGGTCGGCACCGTCGCCCGGTCCCCAATCCGTCTGGTTATGATCGGGGTTGGGAATCATTTCGCTGACATTTGGCGCCATCGGCTCGTTATACCCCGGCCGTTTGATTGCGAAATCTCGTGGCCTTTCGAAGTCACGTACCGGACCCATGTAGTCGATCACCTGGATGCGGTTGGTCGGCGTCTGGCCGGTGTTGGTGAAGGTCAGCTCGACTTTGGCGCTTTGCCCGTCCGCCAGACCGGTAATCGGCTGGTCCGAGGCCTGGTCCTTGAGGACTTTAGTGTGTCCGGCCATCAGGTTCGGCCGCGTGTTCTTGTGGAAAGTCAGGGTGTTGCTGGCCGGCCCCCGTTTGTACTGGGTGGGCGTCTGGGACACCGGATACCCCGTGTTGTCGTACCACCAGGCAAGACCCCAGCCATTGATCGCCGAACCGAAGCGACGATCGTTAGTAGCATCTGACGCCCCGAAGAGGTCGTGGCTGACGACGTGCCAAGAAACGTCAGCTCCCTCGGGGATGATGTTCGGGTCGCGGATTGCTTCAGACAGCGTCTTTTGACCGCCGTACACGGTTACTTGGTCGCTGGTAATCACGTCGCCGCTCGCGCGGGGTACGCTCTCATCACTGACGAGACTGCCGCCACTCCAGGTGAGGTAGAAGGTCGTTTGCACGGAGGAGTTCGCATCGGTCACCCGCGCCTGTAGCGGCGCCGGCAACGAGCAAACGTAGTTGACGGGCGTGTTGGACGGCGGAGCAATCGCTTCGCTGACAGGGGGCTTATTGATCGTGGTTAAGCTCTCCGCGCATTGGAAACCCGGCACGCTATTTGGATTGTTGGTACTGGCGACACAACTTTGCCATCTGACAGTGCCGGTACCGATGTCATACGGGGTTTTGACGAACCGGAGTCCGTAGGCGCCGACGTTCTGCCAGCCACCCACATCGTAGATTTTCGTGCCGTTCCCATTTTCATCAAACAAGTATTGCTGATACCAGATATATTGTGGACCCGGACTGAAGAAGAGCGTCCCCCAACCAAGCCGAGAGCCGCCGTCGGCGGCATTATCGCCGTTGTACTCGAAGCAGCCATTGGAATTAGTGAAGGGCGACCCCATCCAAACGCCGAAAGGTTTCCAGCCCAGGGTGGTCGGACAGGGTGGGGGTGGTGGACCGGTGCAGGGCGGGATACCTCCACCAAACTGGGTGCCGCCGACGTAGAGGTTGTTATTGCCACCCCATTTTTTTACCTCGAGCTGGGCCCAGGCGCCACCGGTCAAGCCTAAGCTGCTCAGGTCCATGGCCGCCGAACCCCTGCTCCACCCTTGGCTGATCTCGAACTGATTATTCACCTCCCGACTACCGCCGCCGGCCTTTCCATCAATCACGGCGTGGGTGCGCTGATCGCTATCGGGTTCATTTGTATCATAATCCCAGTCGGCGTTAGTAATCCGCGCCGGCGACCTGCCGCAATTGCCTGCTCCTCGCGGCGGGATATCCAGCGGTTGCGCGTCGTGGCGGACGTCGTTACCCTTCCAGTTGCGCGGCGCAATGTTGATCGCGTAGCGCATCGGGGCCGTCACGACCTTGGCGGAGCTGATGTAGTGGCCGTTACGGACCACGGGGCCCTGGTGCTCAGGTGGGGCGGCGAAACTCCACCGCGTGTCAATCAACCGGAAGGGGCACTTGAAGTCGCCTTCACCGCCGAGGGGAGTCGGGCAAGCGTAGGCTCCGTTAGCGTTCTCTCCGTTCCCACTGACGGCGCCAATGTCGGCCAGGTAGCCGTGACCGCGGTCATTTTCTTCCGCTTGTTCCGAGCCCATGACGCCCTTGACCAGGAAGATGTACTTACCGTTGTACTGCGGGTATTTGAAGCTGTTGAATTTCTTGCCAGCACTTACGCCAGTAGTGGTGTTGTAGTTGAAGGTCGACCAGTTCAGTTGGGCCATACCCTGGGCATCAAGGGTTGCGATTGGCTTCCCGCTCGGCGAGCCCCGCCCATCGCCCCCGTTACCATTCTCTAACTGGTAGACTTCCCAAAACATGTGGCGGTTACCATTGCCGTTAATGAACGCTTTCGAGTTTGGGTAGATATAATCGGGGTCGGAGGTGGTCCTGCCCCCCTGGTCCAGGTAGCCGTCCCAGAGGGAGAAGCTCAGGTTCGGCGTGTCGGAAATCACCCAGTACTGCGTCGGCAGGTAGCCGAACGTCGTCCCCACCCCGTCATCGAAGTTCGAGGAGTCGACCGCCGTCGCCGCGTTAGCACACCACGGCGCCGTAAAGAAGTCGCCAGCCGTGCCGCAATCGTTTTTCGGTATCACCACCGCTTTAGCCGGCATCGGTAAGAAAATTACCGCCACCAGCAGCAAGGAGGCCAGGAACCCGAAAGCGAAATGTGGCTTAATCATGTTGGTTGGTGTTTTGGTCGGTAGAAGAAATTAAGAAAGCGTACCATTATAAAAGACCCTTGTCAAGCAAAACAAGGGTCTTTTGCGAACTACTCCTTCGTCCTGAGGACGCCTCGCGTCAGAGACGGGCTCAGGGGGAAGGAGGAGTCACGGAGGTCAGGAGCGGGGGGCTCAAGATATCCATGGGTCTCTTCCCCGAAGAAGTGAAGAAAGGGTTCCTTGCGGAAGTTTATTCACTTCTTCTAGCCTTTCGACTCGGGAGTCGTCGACGCATGGGGTGGAGAACCGTGTGGCTTCGTCGAGAGGGTAAATCAGCGGCGGCAGGTCAGCGAACTGACCTTCTTGTTTTTGACCGTCTTTTTGACCTGGTCACTGCTGACCAAATCTACGGAAACCGTGAACCGGACCGTACCGCAGAGCGAACGCGGCAGCGACCGTGTCAGGCTCGTCAGTTGCGTATCGGCACTGGCTGACCGAGCGAGGGGCTTCGGTGACTTTATCGACACCTTCACCCACCGTCCGCTGCGGCGAACCTGCGCCGAGTAGCGCGGCACGAGTCGGAACGGCACCGAGCCGGCAGCCTTGAACAAGCTCCGGAGTTGACGCTTGGTACCGGTCCTCCGCAGTGACAGCTTCGGGGTACCGAGCACGAAACTCGGCAGCGTAGACCCGGTCACCTGCACCGGGAATGATGCCAGGTCCGTTTGCCCCGAGCCGGTGTTACTCGACGCCGTGGCGTCCACCCAGTAGGTTCCCGCCCCGACCTCGCCACCGACAAAGAAGCAGCGGGTCCCCGGGGGTACCTCGCGGAAACAGGGCGACAGAGGCAGGTTCTGTACGCCCCGCAGCCGTGCTGTCAGGTTGGTCTTGTCGGAGTGCAGGGCGACCACCGCTGGCGTCACGAACGACGCCGGTGAGAGCATCGTAATCTGCGTCGGCACGTCCGCCGGGTCCACCAGATCAACCCCCGTACTACCTTGCGGCACCCCCCCCACGTAGGCATTGCCCATGAGAACCTTGTTGACCAGTTCGGGTCCGGCGTTGTAGGTGATTGAGAGGCCGCTGCCGGTCGCCAAGGGGCTTGATGCCGTGTAGTCATCGCTGCGAGTCACCTTCCAGTCGACCGGTTGGTCGGCCGTGAACGTGACCGCATTCGGCACCGGGCAAGCCAGTCCCCCGTCGACACTGCGGAGCTGCCCCGGCGGCGAGCAGCTCACCGTCACGGTGACCGCCGAAGCGCTACCTGCGGAGACGACGGAGATGAGGAGAGCCCCCACCAACGCCGCGACTATCTTGATGGTGCGGGACATGCGAGATCCTCCTCGGATCGTCTGGTTGCCGCCCTTCCGGTGTCGGAAGAACAGGGGGCTTTCTTAGCCTCCCGCCGACTACCAGGTCCGACCTCGTGCGAGGTTTGATCTGATAAGTCAGTAGCAGGCTAAGAAAGCGATGGATTCCCGCCGAAGTTTATGCTGAACTTGATTCAGTGCGGGAATGACGCATCGAGAAGAAATATCCGTTTAATTTAACGAATGACTGCATGGTAAGGTGCAAAAACCGCTCGGAAAGACGTTTTTCACGTAGCTCCCGAGCGCTTTCAAACTATACGCTTTTCACCCTCTTTGTCAAGTAAAAACCGCTTAACCGAGAGTAATAAGCTCAATGTGGCGATTTTTAACCCTTCGGTTTCCCAGAGCTGTCCACACACGATGAAAAACCCGCGCTGCCCGACCGTACCTGACTCCAAATGAATGAAGGGGATACGGCCGGGCCGGTAGCGCGGGGTTGTGCTCGCCGGATGGCGTAGGCCTAGGGAATCATCTGGCGAGCAGTGGGGCGGGGTCAGGTCTCGCAACCGCAGAAGCGGAGCGTGAGCTGACTGGAGGAATCGACGTGCAGGGCGACGGGCTCCCCGACGAGGCTGATTACCTCATAGCGGGCCACGGCACGCAGCGGGAACAGGCGGAGGGCGGCGTCGAACGAGTCGCCCGGCAGGGAAACCCGGTACAGCGCAATCTTGCGCCTGAAGCGCGAGGTTCGCACGATCGGCGTGAGCCGCTGGGTTTCCCCGGCCGCGAAGCGCGTCCACCGCCCGTCGGTGAACTTCTCGACCCACACTTGGTGGATCGGCCAGTTCCACGGGTCGCGGCCGGTCATGTCGAGCCGAAGCTCGACGATCAGCCGCTCCCCCATCTGCCAAGCTGTCAGGCTGCCGACTACCCGGACGCCGAAGCGCGCGTCCCGGGCGACGTTACTGGCTGGTGGGTTCGTGAACGCGACCGGGTCGCGACCGGGCAAAGCACCCGTCGTTTGACTAGCCGGGGCGGGGGTGCCACCGGTCGCGGGTGTACCTGGATAGGCCGTGCCGCCAGTCGATGCCATGGCTACCTTCGAGAGCACCGTGAGCAGGATTAGCCCGGCGACGACGCCGACTAACAGTACTACCCTCGGGCGGTGGTCCCAGTCTTTCGGAGCCTGCCACCACATCAGCGCACCACCCCGAGTTGGAATGCGGCGGCCAGAGCGGCAGCCACGACGATGAATAATACGATGACCGACCCGATGCCGACCTTGTTGATGATCTGAGCGATCAACGTTCTTCTCCTCTGATGGTAATGAGCAGGAAATGACGGAGACTTCAGAGTACTGATTTTACGATACGCCTATGCTATTCAAAGTCAATAAATGGCTTAACTATGTTTATTAATACTTAATCTGAGGTGAATACGAAAAGGCCCGAGAGGTGCGAAGAAGAGATTGGTGAAGGGGTCTCTCTAGCTGTTCTCTCGGGCCTTGTTCGCGTTCTGTAGTTGTGGGTAGAGATGGTTGGGCCAGCGCGCGACGAAGTGGAACGAGCGGAGCTCGAGGACTTCGGTCGCGCGCTGGCAGGTGGACGGAAGGAATAGGCAGTTAATGGGGACGGGTCAGCCGCGTCAGGATCAACGAGACGATCGGAAGACCGGGGGGTCGAAGTCGTGCACGGCGGTGGTTTGGCGCTTGCCGAGCTTGCCGGTCACCGACGCCGAGCTACTGGCACGAATGGCATAGAGACCCTTCCCCCGCTTGGGGACGATTACCTTGAGCCGCACGTAACAGCCGACCGTCCTCCCTGGCTGGCTGCTGGTCGCCGATCCGGCTTCCCCTTCGGTGACCCAACGGCCCGGTGCTCGCCGCCAGCCGTTCTTCGAACGGTACTCGACCAGTGGTCGCGAGAGCGTGCAGGTCGAAGGCCTGGTCGGTACGCCGAGCACGCTCCCGATCACGGTGACCGAGCGGCGCGTCCGGACGACTGAGAGGCTAGCCTCGACACCCTGTGTGAGGACGTAGCGGGTTTCCTGCGTCCCGACACTCCTCCCAACACCGTCGCCGGTCACCGCGCCCGGAGACGCAGGCGCCGAGCCAACCGCCGCGCTGCCGCCAGTGCTACCGAGGGCGATGGTGGGAGCAACGACGAGTGCGATTGCTGCGATGCTGCCAATGAGGAACTGCAACGACCTGCGCATGGGAGTTTTACCTCCTCCCGTGGTGACTTCCGAAGTCCTCCAAAACTACAAAACGCGGAGTTCTCCGGCTGGCCACATCGTCGAGATCAGTCAACGATGAGATCTGCCGGAGAAACGATGGTAAGGTGCTCTCTACGTTACTACACCCCTGCGAGGGCAGTCGGTAAGGCTCTTGAAAGTAGCTTATTTATGGTCAAAAGTCAAAAAAAGAACGGAGAGTTTGGATGATTCCCGAGCGAGTTGAAGCAGGGGAACGAAACAAGGGCGTATACTGACTGATATCGGGGCGTGGCGCAGCCTGGCAGCGCGTACGGCTGGGGGCCGTGAGGTCGCTGGTTCGAATCCAGTCGCCCCGACCAAGAATATTGCGCTAGCCAAGGCTATAACGTGGGTGTTGTTTAGACGATTTTATGCATGATGTCCGCCTTAAGTGCCCAAGCCGAGCAGCAGGAACACACCAATCAGACCCAGCGTGAGGCCGGTGAGGCCGAGGAGTAGCGTACGGCGCCGAATCGTCCGGGGGAGGAGCCAGCGCCAAAGCATTAGTGGTATGGCGAGCGCCAGTGCCGCCACTCCGACCAGGCTAATGGTTTCGCCATTGGTCATCGGGTCAGCACCGTCGCCCCAGCTCAGCGAGCCAAGCCACGCCGTAAAGAGGCAGCCTGCCGCAACCAAGCCTCCGATTAGCCAAGCGACTATTACTCCTGCTACTCGATACTTCATGCAATGTCTCGCCTTCCGTAATCCCTAGTATAGTCAAACGAGTCAACCATGACAAAAAAGCTTTCTAAGGGTTCAGATAAGCCCACCAGGAAAGCCCCGTCATTAACGAGGTCTTTCCTTTGGATTAGATAATGACTATCTGAGCCGGCGCGTACTGATACCTGGGGCAAGCCAGGTGGGTGCCCGCAGTCGGACGCCACGGCGCCGGACGATGTTGGATTCCCGAGTAACGCGTGAAGGTTCAATACTAACCGACCCAGTGGGTTCACCTTAGCGCATCGGCGCTTTTTGGTAACTGGCAAAATTTACAAACTATCCGGCTGGCTTATCCCAGCTTCGAATCCTGACGAACGACACACCTTTATCCTTCGAGGCAGAGCCGAGAAGTCCTCGCGGACTTAATCCCCGCTCGCGGGCAAGACCTTCTCAGGGCGACGCCCTTAAACCTAGGTGCTGTCTGGGTCACCTCCCAATAACTTATCTGAAGCCGGGTCTTCCGTAGGGTCATACCGAGCCTTCGCTACGAAAGCCATTTATGAGATGGCTTCTAGCGTAACGAGGTCGGGAAGAAAGCGATGAACGAAAAGAGGGCTCGCAACGGATCGATAATCGGCCCGAGCAGATTAATCCCGGCCGCCAGCGACAGCAGGAAGATACCGATCAAGACGACCGGTCCGACCCGCAAGTACTGTTGGTAGGTGGCCTCAAAGCGACGCGGAATCAAGATGCCGATTGCCTTCGAACCGTCCAGTGGCGGGATCGGGAGGATGTTGAAAGCGGCCAAAAGGACGTTCACCATCGCTACCATCTGGCAAAAAAGGAGCCCGGGGTTGTCCTGGAAGCTCGTCAAAGCGATGTCGGTGCCGGTCGTATGAAGGATTTGCAGCGGCAAGAGAAAAAGGAAAGCGATGAAGATGTTGGTGACGATACCGGCGATCGAGACGTAGAAGTCACCGAGGCGGCCATCTTTCAAATTTGCCGGATTGACCGGGACCGGTTTACCCCATCCGATACCGGCAAAGAGGAACAAGAACGAACCCGCCGGATCCAGGTGGGCCAACGGATTCAGACTCACCCGTCCGAGGTACCGCGCCGTCGGATCGTTTTGTCGTGCCGCGACATACGCATGAGCGAACTCATGGACGGTGACGGCGATCACGAGACCGATCAGGAAGTAAATCGCCAGGAGCGGCTGGCGTACCAGGTAGTCGACAATGAAGATGCCTGTCTGCATGACCTTCAGTATACCTGGCGATCACGAGCGCGGGCTTCGTAGTGACGGCGAGTGCAAAAAATCCTATACTGGTGCGGTATGGCTACCAAAGATATTCCTCGCTACAATCGTCGGCGCGCCCAGAAAAAGGCGCTCGCCGCCATCGGCGTCACCACCGAGAAGCGTCCGGCCGCCGGACAGAACGTCTCGCACGCCCAGAACACGACTAAGCGCCTGTTCAAGCCGAACCTGCAGAAAGCGAAAATTTTGATCGATGGCCGTCAGGTTTCGGTGCGTGTCGATACGCGAACGCTCCGCAGCCTCACCAAAGCGATCAAAAAACGGGCAGCAACCGGAGCCGTGAAAAAACCTGCCGCGAAAAAGCCGGCTGCCAAGAAATAGTCCGACCTGCTTTCAATCGCTTACGGGCCCAGGCGGGGTTAATGCAGTTGCTGCAGCAAGTAATCAGAAGAGTCGCCCTGACCCTACTGGCAATTGTCCTCGGTGTGTCATTCCCGCGAAAGCGGGAATCTTAAACTGCCACGTCATCGAAAAGATCTCGAAAATCGAGATTAACAGAACGGATCAGCCCCAGCTTCCATTCCCTATTCCATTTCTTAAGGCGCTTTTCCCGTAGTATCGCCTCTTCTATATCATGATAAATCTCATAATAAACGAGTTTATGCACGTTATAGCGAGAACTAAAACCTGACATGACGCCACTCTTATGCTCGTACGCTCGCCGCACTAAGTCGTTAGTTACTCCGATATATAAGGTCAGGCGATAGCTGGATAGGATGTAAACATAATACTGTTGCATGCTTACAGTATACTTGCTCACTCAAAGATTCCCGCTTTCGCGGGAATGACGTGGCTTCTAGTCTTCCGAGGTGTCGAGGTACCCGCGAGTCGGCTCTTCGACCCAGATTTGGGGATCGCGTTTCGCCTGGCGTTCGCGAAGCTTCTCGCGTCCCCCTTTGAACCACGTCCAAGCATCCGTCCAGGCTTCCCGTACGCCGTGGGTCGTCGCAAACCAACCGCCGCTCGATTCCCGCACCGCTGGACGCTCGCCATCGGCCGTGACGGCGAGCTGGGTTTGGAGCCCGTTCAACCGTTCCGACAACTCCTCGCCTTGGGCCATCACGCGGTCGTACTGCGTCTCGTTGATATAGCCGAGGTCGCGCGCCACCAGGAGCGAGTACTTCGTCTCCTCAAGCGCCACCTGCGACTCGGTCAGGTGCTTCAGGTAAAACTCGGCCGACTTTCGCGCGTAGCCTTCGACGATGTTCGAGGCGACCTTCACGCTGGACGTCCGCACCTTGGGAATCAGCCCGTAGTGCTCCTCGCGCGGCAGTTTGTTGGTCAGCCGGTAGACGTCGAGGACGAAGCGATGTGCTACCTTCCAGGCCGCGACGGCTTCCTGGGTACTGATGTGATTCGCCATCCCGCCGCCTACGCCGGATCAAGAAATATGACTATTTGCGATTCTTCTTCCGGAAGTTCGCTCTTCTTTATTTTCCAGGTTGGTTTTTCGAGATTGACCGGCGTGCCGCCCGCTTCTTTCAAGAAGTCGTCGATCGGGCCGATTTTCGCCGCCGCACCCGATAAGCCGGCTGCCAGATAATGCATCGGTACCGTGACGCGAGGTTGCAAGCGCTTGACGACATCGACGGCCGTTTTGCCATCGATGGTGTAAAATCCGCCGACCGGAACGAATAAGATATCGATATTACCAAGACGCTCGACCACCTCATCGTCAAGCCGGTGTCCCAAATCACCGCAGTGCACCAAGTGGATACCGTCCATCGTGAATGAAAAGACGATGTTCGCACCACGGTCGGCGCCTTTTTTTGCATCGTGGTAGGTCAGGATGCCCTCAATCATCACGCCATGCGATTCGTATTCGCCCGGCAGGTCGACGATGTACGGATCGCCCGAGACGCCTTCCGTATTATTATGATCGAAGTGATCGTGCGAAATCAGCAAGACATCGGCGGCAAGCTTCGGCTGCTTCAGTCCGATATCGGCAAACGGGTCGACGACCAAAGTCGCGCCGGCGCCTTTTAGAGTGTAGTTGGCGTGTCCGTGCCAGGTGATGTCCATCGCACCGCTCAGTATACCGTGCCGCGCGCCTGCTTGGCTAGCACCCAAAACCCATTTCGGAGTGCCCGCCCGGCTGGACATTCGGCCGGGCGGGCACTCCGACTTTGTCGCGGCTGCTAGGCTGAAACCTACCTCAAGCTTTCTGAGTGAGTAGCCTCCTGACAGACGAGAATTTCGGCAAGCGAGCGTTAAGGCGGGAACTCCGCCAGCGTCGTGGCTGGTAAAGAAAGAATTCCCGCTTTCGAGAAGGCCTGACGGCTAGCAACGACCTCCGGCCGAGTCAGTCGGCAGGCCTTGCGCGATGGGTTATCGGGCGCAGGAAGCGTATACTGTCTGTATGGTTACCGCAGTTTGGGGAACGACGACACGTGCCGACGGCGACTGGCAGCTGGACACCTTGAGCGAAGCCCGCATCCTTGAGGCGCTGCAATCGCAAGCACCGACGAACGCCGTCTGGCTGGAAGAGCAGCTGCATGGGAAAAATGTCGTTTCCGTCGGCCGGAATGATCACGGCCCAGTCGGCAAAGGCGACGGGCTGGTGACGGACTCGCTGGGCACGGTGATGACCGTCCGGACCGCTGACTGCGTGCCGCTTTTCTTGATTTCCGAGCTGGCGGCGGGCCTCGTCCACGCCGGTTTCGAAGGTGTGCGCAAAGGAATCCTCAAAGCGACGCTGGGGACGCTCGAGGAACAGCACGGCATCAATCCGGCATCGGTACGGATCCATCTCGGGCCCCACATCTGCGACGCCTGCTTCGAGCTGCGCGATGAGTGGCTGGAGGGGGCGCAAGGCGACGATAAACTGGCGCCGTTCCTGAAGCCGCGGCGGCGCAAGTATTTTTTTTCACTCGCGGAAGCGCTGATTGCCGAAGCCGAAGCGGCCGGCGCGCGGGTAGAATCGACGTCCAAGACCTGCACCAAGCACGACGACACCCATTTCTCCCACCGCGGCGGCGATGGAGAGGCCCGCCAGCTTTCCTACCTGATGCTGCGCGATGCTTGAAACGCCCCACGCGATCCTCGGCGGCGCGGTCGGGGCAGCCACCGGGAACCCGTACTGGGCCGCTCCGGCCGGCTTCGCGTCGCACCTCGCCGGCGACGTCCTCCCGCACTGGAACCCTAGTTTCCCGTTCCAATCCAAGCGACTGTACGCCTTCGTGATTGCCGACTTCGTCTTGGCTCTGGCCTTAGTCGCGCTCTTCTACATCCTGTGGCCAGACCGTCCGGAAATCGCCATCGGCGCTTTCTTCGGGACCCTGCCGGACATCATCCTCGGCATTCGTTTCACTTTCCGCGTGCGCTGGCTGCAGTGGTACGAGCGCGCCCACGGCTTCATCCACCATGAAATCAGCCTGCTGCCGGGACTGGCCACCCAAGCCGTGGTAGTAACGATCTCTATCTGGTACCTAGCTAACGCCTAAGTGCTGAATTCGCGCTCCAACTCGGCGATGCCTGCGGTCCCGGTGACGACGATCGTCCCTTCAGACCAGAATCTGATCGACGGCATCGTCCGCGACCTGGCAGCCACCTAAACCCTCGAACGAGAGTAATTCGCTCGGACGTTGCCTGATGTCCAGGGTACAGCCATAGTAGCCGCGGCCATTTCCCAGCACTACCTCGGTAGTGAACCGATAGTCGGAGGCGACGATCTCGTCCTTCATCGCGACGATCTCTTCCGGCGTGAACCAATCAATCGTTCCTTCATCCTTATCAATGCGTCGATGCGCGAGCCCCTCGCCTTTCATCCGGCAGACGAACAGGTTGCAGCGGTGTTGGCCGTCCGAACGTACGACGATTTCATCGACGACCGCCAAGAATTCGCCGAACCGAGTGGGTTGTTCGATTTCTTCGGTCATTTCTCGCTCCGCGGCTTGCACCAAATGCTCGGCGTCGTCGAATTTACCGCCGGGCAAACCCCAATACCCCGCCAGGTGATTCCGCTTCCAGCGGATTAACGGCAGCTTGCCATCGTGGATCAACCCGCAGACCGCGACATTAAGCACTTTCATGCCGCCAGTATACGCGACGGAATTACAGGCGTGCCAGCTGGCGGTCGCGCAGGGTGTTCGTCACCACCTTCTTCGGCTCGGACAGCATCAAGGTAATGAACCGGTCGAACAATTGGCGGCGGTAGGCATATTCCTCTTCGCTCATCACCGTATAACGGAGTTCGCCGTGCCGGTCTTCGAGGTCGTCCAGATAGTCGCGCAATAGATCCTCGTCGATCTCCCCGACGATCAGGAGGTCCGCGGGGGCCTCTTGAGAACCGACGAACTTGCCGTTTTGGACCAAGAGCTTGACGTCGCCCAGTTGCGGCGAGCGGGCCTCATCGGCTCGCACGGGCTCCGGATGCCCGAAAGCCGGCGGCGGCGAGGGGGACACGACGACCTCTCGTGTTTCTCCGGCGAACAGCGCCTTCAGTTCCGTCAGGCCGGGTACTCCTTGGTTCAAGCGATAGTAGAGTTTGCCCTGGGTCTTCTTTTTCGAGACGAGTCCGGCGGACTCCAGATTACCGAGTTCGTGACGGATCGCGTTGATGTGGTCGCTTAAGAGACGGGTCAGTTCCCGAACGAAGTACTTCTGTCCGGGATCCTTCAAGAAATGGCGCAACAGCTTCACGCGCGTCTTTGAGCCGAACAAAATAACAAGCTGGTCGTTTGTCATAGCAGTGGGTACGGGTCACTTAATTTCATCTCGATACAGGCATTTTAAGTCTAGAGCGACCCTCGCGTATAAGCAAGTTGTACAACGATTCGTCATAGATTATTGTTCGAGATTGCATCAAATTTTCTCAAGTGGGCCGAGGATTATCCTCAGCCGGCCTTCACTTGTTCAGCGAAATAGTCGCCGCGGGCAGCCACGTTGCCGAACATATCGAAGCTCGCCGCAGCAGGTGATAGTAGCACTACGTCTCCGGCCATTGCAAACCGGCGTGCCGCCGGCAAGATGTCCTCTTTTTCGGTAACCTGCGCGGTCGGCAGGTCCAACCCGGCGCTCGTCAACGCCTGGCCGATCCGCTTTCCGGCCGGTCCCATCAGGACGACCGCTTTGACACGTCCTTTCGCCGCCGCCGGGAGCGCCGCGTAGTCCAAGCCCTTGTCATGCCCCCCGGCGATCCAGACGATCGGTTGGGTGAAACTCTCCAGGGCCGGCACGGTCGCCTGGACATTGGTAGCATAGGAATCGTTGATATAGAGGATGCCGGCCCTGGTAGCGATGGCTTCCAGATGATGTGGCATACCTTGGTAGGCCTTGATCGCGGTAGCCATATCGGCGATTGGCACGCCGAGGACATCGGCCGCCGTCACGGCCGCCAAGACGTTCTGCAGATTATGCGGACCGGGGATTTTGATGTGGTCGACCGGTACGACCGACTCGGCGGTGTTGTGCCGATTGATGACGACCTGGCCATCGGCGACATAGGCGCCGTTGACGGCGTCGCGACTGGAAAAGAAACGACGGGCGCCGCTCCCGACTGTGCGGAAGCGTTTCGATCCCGGATCGTCCGCGTTCAATACGGCGACATCGCCCTCCTGTTGGTATTTGAGCAGGGGTTCCTTGGCGGCATAATACTCCGCGGCGTCCCGATGGTGATCGAGATGATCCAAGCCTAGGTTGGTGATGACCGCCACCGGCGGACTCTGCTCGAGATCCTGCAGATTGAAACTGGAAAGTTCGAGCACCACCACGTCGTCAGCGACCAGATCATCCAGGAAGGCCATCGGTGGCGTCTCATTGTTGCCCCCGAAGTAGGCCCTCTTCCCGGGCTGGAGCATGACCTGGATCAGCCGGCCCGTCGTGCCTTTTCCTTTGGTACCGCTGACCCCGACGATCATCGCCGGGGACAGCTCGAAAAAGAGTTTGGTGGCGGAGGTAACGACGACGCCGGCCGCCACCGCCGCTTGTAGCTCAGGCGTCAGATACGGCAGGCCGGGGGCGCGGAAAACCACGTCGAACTCGTCCAGTCCTTTCAAATAGTCGGCTCCGAACCGAGTATCGAGCAGCCGCAGCGGCTCCGCCAAGGGCACTTCCTTGGCGTCGGCCAGCACCGGCGCGAGCCCGTGTCGCACGAGCCACTCGGTAAGGACGCGATTGTGCAGCCCGAGGCCGAGAACGGCGATTCGCTGGCCGGCTAAATCGGAGAGATTCATCAGGAGGCTGCCGAGCGGCTGGCGACGTAAGCGATTTCGAACCCGAAGGCGATCCAGCTCAGCACCAGCGCCAACCAGACCCAGCCTGATTTCAGTGATTTCTTCAGCATCGCTTTGGGGGCATCGGTCTTCCGGTAATTACGGAGGAAGATCAGACCCAGCACGAAGATCGGCACACCGAACAGGCGGCCGAGCAGAAGAGGGAGGCTGTATCCGAACATCTCAAAGGCTCCCTATTTCCGATGCAGGCATCTCAACCGCGCTTCGTTCGCTCGATGCAAACATCTCACTTCTGCGTCCGGTCGATACGAACATCTCAGTCACTCTGTTCGTGCCGACTGACATCCCGCTAACCTTTCTGTGTGCGGCTGACATCAGCGCCTCCTTCGTTTAGGTCTGACTTCATCGACCAACTTGCCGTCGTGCATGTGCAAGATCCGATCGGTTTCATCCGCCACCATCTGGTTATGGGTCACGATCACGAAGGTCTGCCCGGTAGTGTCAGCCAGTTCCCGCATCAAATCGACGACCGCCCGGCCGGTTTTCGAGTCGAGCTCACCGGTCGGCTCGTCTGCCAGCACGATCGACGGTGACAACACCAACGCGCGGGCGATCGCCACCCGCTGTTGCTGGCCTCCGGAGAGTTGGGCTGGCCGGTGGGCGGCGCGATCGATCATGCCGACCAGCCGCAGTGCTTCACGCGCTTGCTCGGCCTTCAGGGAGCGTTTGCCGCGACGATATCGGAACGGCAGGTAGACATTCTCGAAGGCGGTCAAGGTCGGGATCAGGTTTTTTTGCTGGAAGACGAAGCCAACCTGCTCCTGCCGGAACGTCGAAAGACGCCGACGTGTCAGCTCGGTGGAGTCGATACCATCAAAAACGACCCGCCCCTTGTCCGGCGTATCCAGGAGCCCCACCATGTTCAAAAGCGTCGTCTTGCCGGAGCCGGATGGTCCCATGATCGCCACCATCTCCCCCCGGGTGACTTTAAGCGAGACGTTCTGGAGGGCCTTGACCGGTTCGGATAGTTCGGCGTATGTCTTCGAAACTCCGAAAAGCTCGATCACCGGGCGCGCCTCGTCACGTTGTTTGGTGAAAATCTGCTTGGCCATGCGAGGTTTAGCGCGTCTGATTGCCATCTCAGCTGCTCCTTTGGCACGTTAGCGGACGAAGCAGGGCCGGCCGGGCAGCCATCGTACCGTCATGGTATATGAGCATCATGCCTCCCGTAACACCTTGACCGGTTTGATTCGCGTCGCCCGCCAGGCCGGGTAAATGCCGGCCACGACGCCCAGACCGAGGGCGAAAACCAGGCTCCCGAGTACCAACGCCGGGCTGAATAAAAAGAGTTCGAGGCCGGAATCCTTGGTGCGACCGTTGACGACCGCCGTCAGGATGTAGCCGAGCACACAGCCGATCGCACCGCCGATCAGCGACATGATGGCCGTTTCGGTGACGATCTCGACCAGGATGTGCCGGCTGCGCGCGCCGACGACGCGCTTGATGCCGATTTCCTTCCGGCGTTCGGCGACGCTCATCACCATCGTGTTGATGACCGAGAGGCCGCCGACGATGACCGCGATCAAGGCACTGCCGAGGACGATCAGGTTGAAGACTTGGAATCCTTGTTGCACCTGACGTTTGAAGGTTTCCGGCGGCGTCGCCGCGATTCCGGGGATTTTCGCTTTCAGGGTTTTCGCCAATTCATCCCCCGAGACTCCGGGTTTTGGAATCACCTGGATACTGGTGACCAGGTTGGTGGCATTGAGGTTAAAGGGGGCCGTTTCCTGCAAGAGCGGCTGGGCATCGTCGAGGTGCATCCGGTAGAACGAATCGACCGCGCCGTTGGTCCGCTCGAAAATGCCGATTACCTCGAATTGCCGGTCATAGAGGTCGACGCGGTCGCCGACGTGCAACTTCTCAGAGTTCGCCACCGTCGAGCCGATGACCACCTTACCCCGTTCGCTCTCGACGAGGTCGTGTCCGACCGCCACCTTGAGCTTCTTCGGATCGTTTTTGGCCGCCTCCGGGCTGTAGGCGAAGATCATCGCCGGCGCGCTAAAGCTAGCCCCGGTATCTTCCGGATTGGCCGCCAGACTGATCGTCGGGTAGGCGAGCGCGACCCCGTCGATGACTTTGATCTGGTCGGTCAGACTGGCCGGTATCTGGGGGCCGACCGAACTGAGCGAACCGCCATGTTCGGTGCTGCCGCCGCCGGCCGCCGTGACGGCGACCCGGCTGGAATAGTAGTCGAGCACCGAATCGAGCGTCTGATTGAAATAGAGCGCGAGCGAACCCATCGTCGTGAGCGCAAAGACGCCGATCGCCACGCCGAAGATGGTCAGGGTGGCGCGGGCTTTCCGTCGCCAGATGTTTCGCAAGGCTTCCTTCACGTCTTCCATTGTACTAGACGCCCTCTCAAAAAGATTCGGGACTAAGAGACTCTATTAGCAGACACGGACACGCCTCGTGAGGAAAGAGTAGCACCGTGCGCTCGACGCGACAGGGGTGGAAGGCCGACTCGTCCGGACCGGCACCCTGGAACAGTCTTGATGGGGTAGCCGGGCATGGTGAAGCGGAGGGGCGATTGGAGACGATTGATTTTGATTTCTCAAAGATCATCTCCAACCGCCGCCCCCGCTTTCAAGTGTGCCGGCCTTCGGCGATTACGGAGTAACCGTGAAAGGCCAGAACACGTCGCTTGGTCCGAACCAGGTTGTGCCTTCGGCCACCGGCCGGAAGTACTCCTGATACGTCCCGGGCTGGACCGACGAGGCCACCTTCACCGGAATGGTGAACGTAAACTGCTCCCCGGGGTCGACTCGATCAACTGCTAGACGGACGCCTTGGGCCCCGATCGCCGACGAGTCCGCCGAATCGACAAGCCCACTGGCGCGGTCCTGTGGGTTGATACCCCTCAGGTTGACCGGATGCTGGCCGTCGCGGAACAACGCCGCCGTGCCGGTATTACGATAGGTCACCGTCACCCGGGCGCTATCGCCCTGACGGAGCGACCCTGAGGCGTACGTCTGATCGACGAACTTCGCTCCGTAGTCACCCGCCAGGTACGGCAAGCGGTCCTTCGTCCCGATGAACACCGGCAGGTAGACGCCGAGCTCCGAACCGAACCACCCCTTCCCTTCGAGCACCAACCCGAAGTACTGACGGAAGCGGTCCGGCCCCGCACTCGCCGGAGGCGCGATGCCGCCGTCGAAATGAGCGATTTCACCCGGCGCGACCGTCTCCTCCCGCATCAGCAAGCGGTTCCGGTCGCTGACCCAACTGCTATCCGCGTAGGGGAACGGCTTGTCGTCCTTGGTACCCAGATGGACCGTCTCGCGGGTCCAGGTGTTGAGCCCGGTGTTCTTCAGCGCCACGGACAGTTTCCCGAGCGAACCGGGCGCCGTCAGCGGTGTGATCTCCTGCCCAACGAACGAGGCGGCATACCGCGCCGTCACCTTCAGGGAGATCGGGATCTGCGTATCCGACCAGACGACGCCGTCCCAGACCGGCGAGAAAACACCGGTCAAGTACGTGCCGGATGCCGTCGTCACCGGCGGCCGGAACGCCAGGTCCCAGCGGGCCTCATCGCCCGGGTTGAGGTACCCATTGCAGCCGACGATGACGGCCCGATTCGCGGAACGCCAGGGCGACTTCGGCCACCAGCCAGCCGCCGCATCGGCGAACTTCGCCGGCCCGTCGCCACGGACCCCCAGGTTGGCATAGCCGCAGGGAATCGCCTTCGGGCCATTATAGTGGGCCGTGACGACCGCCTTGACTTGGTCACCCGCCGTGACGTCGAGGGTATCCGACGAGAACACGCGGACGGCCGTGAAGACCGGCTTGGGATCATCAGCCCGGTTGCGACTGGTAACCGTGGCCCCGGTGCCGGGAACCCCGGCCTCGGCGAACGATGAAGGCAGACTGCTGCCCGAACCGTTCTCCAGCTGGTAGTGCAGGTGCGGACCCGAGGAGTTGCCGGTCGAGCCGACCGCACCGAGCTTCTGCGCCTGCGCCACCTGCTGGCCAGCCCCTACCGAGACGGCCGACAGGTGTCCGTAGCGTGAGCAACTACCATCGCCATAACAGACGACGACCGCGTTGCCCCAGCCGTAGTTGCACGACGTGTCTCCTTGGACGCAGCCGGAGACGGCCTTACTGACCGTTCCGGGTGCCGCCGCGAGGACCGTGGTGCCGGTCGACATCGAGAAGTCCCATCCGTACTGCGTGTACGACGTGTTGTGACTGTAGCCCCCGTTGTTGCCTTGGGACACATAATGCGACTCACCGTATTGCCACGGCAAGTACGTCGTCGGCTGGGCTTCCGCCCGCGCCGCCAGCATCAGCACCGTCACCAAGGCGGCGATGCCGAGGATGATACGGGTCATCAGTACTCCTTTGATTGAGCTTCCTAGCGGAAGCGTTTTTTAAGGAACCAACCATTACTATATATGGCTGGTTGTTAATGTCAATACGTATTTGAAACCCATCCGGGCTGGCACCTCGCGGAACGACTACCGAGCCGGTGCGGGCCATGGAGGCCTGATGCTTCTACGCAGCACAGACCACCCGAACGGTTTATCCAGGCAGCCCCCTACCATGTGCTTTCGTGTATCACGCACGCACCCACCGCCCCAGGTTCGTCGGGGTGTTCCGGGATACTCAAACGAGATCATCCTAAGCGTCGTCTGAAAAAGTAGGTCTTGAAACGGGTTTCTACTTTATGCTTGACTGTTTACTGTCAAGTCAAATATACTATCTGTATAAACAACTAAGTACAAGGAGCTACTATGTCCGCCCTGCCGACTCTCGCCATTACTACGGTTACCACCCTTGCGGCCCTTCTCGCCGCGACTCCAGCCCTGGCTCACGAAAGCACTACGGTGACCATCTCGACCCCCAGCGCCGGGGCGGTGATCGGAACGGCCTTCCCCTTGAGCGGTACCGTCGCCGAGGGTGGTGGCAGTCTCGGACTGACGATAGACGGCAAACACTATTTAACCGCGGAACAACGTCGCGACCCCGGAATCACCCAGGAAGGAACCCTGTTTGGCGAGACGCCCGCCGGAACCACCAATGCACCTTTTAGCGTGACCCTGGATCTTAATGGCACTAACGTGGTGGCGAGCGGTGAAAACGGCCAGATTCGCGAGGGAGTCGCTCCGGGGCGACACGTCTTGAAAGTATGCCAGTATTACGGCGAGCACACGGGCTGCGGCGAAATCACGGTAACGGTAGCCGGCAGCCAGCCGGGCCAGAAGCAAGTCGCCCCGACCAAACTGCCGGAAGCCACGGTAAGCCAGAGGACTTCCGCTACTCCCTCCCCATCGCCGACGACGGCCGCCTCCGTCGCACCTGCCGCGCAAGTAAAAGCGAGCAACGGCGTCTCCCCGGCCTGGGCAGTGGCCGGCCTTACGGTGCTTGGGTTACTTATCGTCTTGATCACGCACCGCTTCAGCCCCCACCGCGGCACGCACGGCTAAAAACCCATACATAGACAGGAATGGGTGTAGGCGTACCAAATACTAAACGCCAGGAGAGGGCCTCGGCGAAGCCGACGGCGACGGGCTCGGTGATGGGGCCGTCGCCGCGCCAGGCACCGGCGCGACTTCCTGGCCGGGAATCGGCGCGAAGGGATCGGTTCGACCGCCCGTGGCATTCGGCGTCAGTGGTTGGCCGTAGCGAGTGCGCGTTTCCAGCGATGCTTTCGTCTTGGCATCGACCTCGATTTTCGGCAGCGTGGTGACGGCAGCCTTGGTCTCGGCGTTCGCCTTCTGGCTGAAGTAGTAGAGCGCGCCTCCGGTGGACGAGGTAACGAGTACGGCCACTCCGGTAATCATCACCGATAGCAGATGGTAGGTAACGAACTGCCTAAACGACCAGTGGTTGTAAACCTTCCAAAAGTAATAGACGGCGCCAGGGACAAAGAACAATGTCGTGACAAGTTTCCATTTGGTCGCTTCGGTCTGGCTTTCATAATGGCGACGATAGGAATCGTGCAGCATCCCCAGCCAAAACCAGACGGCAAACAGTATCACCGTCGCCGCACCAGCCAATCCTGTCATCTGGAGCGGTGAATACGTCGCCAGCCGGGTCAATACGGCCTGCGGACTGAGGTCCGGGAGGCGAACGGTAGCGCCGGGCAGTTGGAGGGTGTCCAGGTAGGCGAGCCCCCCGATGACAAGGGCTGCCACGAAGATGACGAGGAGGAGGATTTCTTTATGGGAGGCGTGATCCGGTGTCGTCATCCCGAGTGCCTCATCTCGCGCGTGCCTCGTCATCGACCGTCGCAGCGGTACGGTAATCGGGCGCAGGACCAGTCGGAGCGGCGCCAGGATGATCAAGCTGATTTTGCCGAGCGCCTTGATCAGATTCTTCCCCCCTGCGAAACAACGCCCCGCGGAGTACCGTGCGAGATGTCGGAGATCGCTGCCGATTTGTCGAAAAAGGTCAAAGAAACCCCGCAGCACGTTGATGAAGGAGCGGCGTAGACCGTGTAGTAGGCGTCCGAAACCATGGCGTAGGACGCGGAAACCTCGGAGGATAGCGTGTTCGATTTCCGTCACCGCACCCGTGACAGCATGGATTACCGTCCGCCCCGTCGCCAAGAATCCGTTCCAGACGGCCTGGGCCGCTCCCGCGACTCCCCGTCCCGTTGCCTGAAGCAGACGTGCCGTCTCGAGGAGAGGCCAGCGGATCGCCGCCGCTAGCGCGACTCCGGTAACACGAAGGAGGCGTGATAGGGATTTCATGGCTTCTCCCCCTGATAGAGGGCTTGCGCGGTGATCGTCGCCTTGACCGCACCGGTGGCCGGATTGCCGACCAGGTCGAGTCCGGTCACTTTGGTGATGCGATCCATCGTTTCCAGTCGCTGCACGAAATCAAGCACCGCCGTGTACGAGCCGGTGATATCGATCCTTACCGGCAGGGTCGGGAATCCCCCGGCGGTCGTCCCGGCCGGTTTGGCAGCGGCGGCTTCGCCGGGTTTCTGGGTCGCCGGCTGGGCGGACTGACTGGCTCCGGCCTTTTGTTCCCCTGCCGTGTCGACGGTCAGCAGCTGAGTCGAAGTCACCTGCGCCAGTTCTTCAAGTTCCGTCTGGTAACTGGCGATGTCTTTCGTCTTCGGCACGACCGCCAATAACGGTTGGTACTGGGCTTCCAGCGCCGGATACGTTTCGCGCAATTTACGAAGCTCGGCGGTGCGGTTCTGGACGGCCGTAATTTCGGCCGTCGTCTTGGTTATTTCCGTGGTGTGCTTGGACAGCACGCCGAGAATCGGCCGGACCGCGAAGAATCCGAGCAGGGCAAGCACCACGGCGTTACCGGCGAGCAGCCCGTAAAAGAAACGGTTTCGCGGGCTTTTCACATTTTTCTTCAGGTGCTTCACTTGGCGGGCCCGTTTAGTTTGTCGTAGTTGATGTCGGTCGAGATCTTATACTCGATCGCCGTGCCGGTCGTCGTCGTCGAGGAAAGGATTTCCACATTCTTGAAGTAGGGAGAAGTAGACATCGCCAGCTGCAGCTCGCCGAGGCTGCGGCGACTGTCGGCGTGACCACCGATTTCCGTCTTCGTCCCCGCCGCTCCGGGGGCGGGGGCATTTCCTTGCCCGAGTTTGACCCCCTGGATCGAAACACTCGGCGGCGTCAGCTTCTGCAGCTCCGTCATCAGGACCGCCCAATGTGTCGATTGCGACTCCGCCTGCTTGATGCTGGCCAGCTGTTTTTCCAGCGTTTGGGCCTTCTTCTCCGTATCGAGATACAGAGCGGCCTGGGATTCCGCTTGCACTTTCTGATTCTTCAGGGTGTCGAGGTTGACCCGATAGACCTGGTCGAAGAGCAGAAGGGTCGCGGCCAGGATCAAGACGCCGCTCGTCAACACAATCCCGCCGACCAGCGTGTAGTAATTAAGGAGATCCAGTTTTCGCTTCTGCTGCTCGGCCAGCGGCAGCAAGTTGAGCGTGGCCATTCGCGTTTTTCTCTCTGTTTAGGAAATTATATGACTATAGCATGTTTGGGGTGAAATGTCAAGGGTGGAGCGATCGCGAAGACGCGTGCTAGGATGATGCCGCACGACCGTCTTGCCTGGTCGTTTCCGACTAAACACCGCCGTGGCAGGTGACTGAGGATTGATGTCCGGACACTCCAAATGGTCGACGATAAAACGGAAGAAGGGCGCCGCTGACGCGAAACGCGGCGCGGCCTTTACGAAGCTTGCCCACGCCATCACTATCGCCGCCAAGGAAGGTGGTGGTGACCCGGGCATGAACGTCACCCTCCGTCTGGCGATTGACCGAGCCCGGAGCGCCAACATGCCGAGCGCCAACATCGAGCGCTCCATCAAGCGTGGCACCGGCGAGCTGGCCGGGGGGAAGGCGCCGGAACAAGTCACCTACGAAGGATACGGCCCCGGCGGCGTGGCGCTGCTCGTCGAATGCCTGACAGATAACCGCAATCGTACCGTTTCCGACGTTCGCTCGACGATCACCAAACGCGGCGGCAACCTCGGCGAGGCTGGCTCCGTCGCCTACCTCTTCACGACGAAAGGCGCCATCACCCTGGCGCCGCCGGATGACCCCGAGACGACGATGCTGGACGCGGTAGAGGCCGGCGCCAGCGACGTCGAGCCGGCCGAGGACGGCCTGATCGAAGTCGAGACCGAACGGACTGCCTTCGCCGCCGTAAAGGATGCTCTCGAGCAGAAGGGCTACCGCGTGGAGTCGGCTGAATTAACGCAAGTCGCCAGCCAACACCTGCCGGTTACCGAACAGAAAGCCGCCGAGGCAGTCGTGGCGCTGATGGAAGAGTTGGAGGCACTCGACGATGTCGTGGCGGTTTCCACCAACGCCGACATCGAACCGGACCTGGTGGGTGACGCCTCAGCAGGATGAATACCAGCTTTCGGCGAATTCGCGTGCAATCGGGCGAAGGCCGAGGTTGTAAGACTACTGCTTCGACCACGGCAAAGTGTTTTGCCCGCCCGTACGAATCGGTCGTCCGTGCCCACCGCTACGGACAGGACTGGTTTATCGATCTTCCGTCAGGCGTAGTCCGAAGGGACGTGCCAGATGGGTGCTAATCACCGCACCGTTCTCGGCTTCGATCCCGGCACCGCCAGGACAGGTTTCGGACTGATTCGCCGCGAAGGAACGAAGGTGCACCTCGTGCGCTGCGGCCTGATCGAGACCGACAAGACTGACGCAGCAGAACAACGCCTCGTTACCCTACGGAACCAGATCAAGGAGCTCTTGGCGACGGAAAGGCCGGATGAGGTCGCCGTCGAGAAACTCTTCTTCGCGACTAATGCGAAAACGGCGATGGCGGTCGCCGAAGCGCGCGGCGTGATCCTTTTGACGATCGCCGATGCCGGCTACCGGATCGCCGAATATACGCCCCTGCAGGTGAAGCAGTCGGTGACCGGCCACGGGCAGGCCGACAAGCGACAAGTCGCGACGATGGTCTGCCGCCAGCTCGGGTTGGCCACCGCACCGAAACCTGACGACGTCACTGACGCGTTGGCGATCGCCCTGTGCCACGCTTTCTGGCGGACGACCTGAGTTATCACCAGTACAATCAGGCGGTTGGCGTCGACCTGGCTAGAACTCATTTCAAAACACTCTACGTAGGTTGCCGACAGCCGCTTCTGGTTCGAGCGACGCGAGAACTAGCTCCGGGAAAAGAGTCCTCGGCCCGATGGCCTCGAACAAGAAAGGGGTTTTGAAATGAGTTCTAGAGCGCGTCCTTGATTTCCGCCGCCGCCTTTTCCGGCGCCGCCGTCAGGACGAGCAGGTCGGTCGAGGCTTCCAAACCGCCCGGTGTGGACAAGTGCGGCAAGATGTCGAGATGCCAGCGGAAGCCGGGCAAATCTTTCTCTTGCAGAGGGGCGGTCCTGATGAAGGCATTGTACGGCGCATCACCGTGCAGTTCCTTGAGAGCGGCGTAAAGGCGGTTGATCAGCTCTGCCAGATCCTCGAGGCTGGAACGCGAGGCCCGGTCGAAGTGTTCCGCGTGGTGCTTTGGGAAGATACGCACATGGTAGTTGGCCTGAGGCGCAAAGGGGCAGTAGGCGATGAAGTGAGCGGTCTCGCTGATGATCCGTTCACCCGCTTTCGTTTCTTCCACCAGCTCATCCTCGACGACGCTCGAACCATGGCGCTGGTGGTGACGCCTCGCCGCTTCGACCAAACGCGCGACATGCGGCGGCACGATCGGCAGGGCCACGATCTGGCTGTGCGGATGGATGACCGAGGCGCCCGCCTCGGGACCGCGGTTGGTAAAGACCTGGATGTACTTGAGGTGCGAATCCTTGGCGAGCGCTCGATAGCGCTCCTGGTAGAGCCCGAGGATCGCCGCCGTCTGAGCCGTATCGAAGTCCTCGAAATTCCGGTCAGCATCCGGCGAGTGGATCACGAGTTCGGCATACCCATAGCCATCACGAACGGGCCCAACCAGTCGCGGTTGATCGCCCGGTGCGACATACGGAAAGGCGTTGCGTATGGCGACCACGCTCCAGTCGGCTTCGGTCTTGAAGAAGTCGTCGGCGCGTCGTGCCACGGAACCGACAATATCACCCGGCGGGATATTGGCGGGCTCGAACGGATCGCGCTTGGCGGCAGCGGACGGAGCGTCGAACTGGTGCAGACGCTTGCCGCGACCGGCGGCGATCAGCACCCAGCGGTCGCTGATTCGACTGTGGCGAAGTTTGGAGGGGAAATCAGTCAAGAGGTTTTGTAGAGTTTTTCAGAATAGTCGGATAACATCCGCGCGGCGCTGAACTGGGTACGAGTGAGCTTCATCACCAGGCGCATTTTAGCAAGCCATCCGATGGAAATTCCGGACGGCTCCCGGTCATAGTAAAGAGCGGCGATTTCTTGAAGGAGGTCGTATAGCGCCGTCTCGGTATCATCTTCGGGCAAGATCCAACCGATCTGATCCGGTTCCACCTCATCAACCCAGCCATCGCTCACCGAAAGTTGTAACGCGCCGTTCAAGCTCGCCTTCATGCCGCTGGTACCGCAGGCTTCTTGCCCCCGTATCGGCGTATTGAGCCACACATCAGCACCGGCCGCCAGTCGTTGCGTGGTCGGCAACGAATAACCTGGCAAGTACACGACCTTGTCCTTCAGCTCCGGTCGCTGGGTATGACCTAGGATACGTTGCAGCATTTCGAGCGCGAGGTGATCATTGGGATTAGGATTGCCGGCCACGACGAACTGAATCGGCCGTTCAGCGGCGTTAGCCAGTTCGGATAATCTGGATAAGTCGTTGAAAAGCAATTCCGGACGCTTGTAGAATGCGATCCGACGCGCCCAGACTACCGTCAAAGGTTCGACCGCCAGCCGACTCCCGGTGGCTTCGTTGACGACCTCGATGAGCTGTCGTTTATTATCCAGATGCCGCTGCCGGAGTTCTTGATCACTAAGCTCCGCGAAGTCGCCCTCGGCCAAATTGCGAGCCAACCACCGCGGTAGGTGGACGCCATTGGTAATCGTAATGAGCTTTCCCTCGGGATGGTCGGCTCGTTCCTGTTGAACGTGAATTTGGCTGACGCCGCTCTGCCGCACCGTTTGCGTAATCAATAATTTGTTAGCGGAAAACCGCGTCGGATCAGTATGCCATTGTCCGCATTGGAAAAATAAGTCGAACGGAATACCGTAACGCTCTAGCGGAGCGGCAACTAAGGATTGAAGCTGCTGGCGCTCTACGAGAATACCCGATCCGGCTAATACCGTATGTTTCGTCGCTACCTGATTTTCTTTGATTATTTCGAGCGCTTTTTCCGGCGCTACTT
>JAABUS010000879.1_pt1 | contig 71405 bp, 66 predicted proteins | sample 5560161 | NCBI WGS metagenome assembly JAABUS01 (sample SAMN10711885, study PRJNA513376) | rock metagenome | isolation source: Antarctica rocks | place: Antarctica: Victoria Land, Trio Nunatak nord | collected 2016-01-04
CCCCCCCGGGGAATACGCACTGGCACGGCGGAAGCCTTTGGTTATGAAGATGCGGTAGAGAAGGGAGCAGATGGACCAGCGGATGAAGCCCATGGTGAGGGCGTAGGCATATTGAGCGTATGTTCCGAGCTTCATGCGGCAACATTAGGCTTATTGTTGGGCGTTGGGACCAGGTGATTCGGACTTACTTTGCCTTGTATAATGAGTTGATCCGGAGTGATGCCATCCTTGAGATGATGTCCGAGTCGGCCAAGACTGACCTGCAGGATGGTTGCGATGGCGGAGAGGTAGTAGAAGATGAGACCGCCTATGACCAGCCAGTCGTCGAGAGCGGGTTCTGTGCCTTTTAACCGTCGCGCCCAGAAGCGTGCTATTACTGCGAGAGTGGCCAAGACGACGAAGACGACGCAGACGGCTACGGTGGCGCGCGCTCTTTCTGTAGAGTAGGGGGAGTCGGTAGGTGGTGGTGGGGCTGCGCTCATGGTTGCGGTAGGTGGGAGATTGATTGGGTAATTGTTTCAAACCTCAGGAGGACATAGTAAAAGTAAGGAACCGCATAAACCTTTCAGAAGCCAAATCATCTTGGAAGAGGTGTATGGAATAGAGTGAGATGAGATTTTTCAAAGGCATTGAAGAAAAGCGCTGGTTGTGCCGTAGACAAGGGCCATTTTAGCGGTACAGTGGGATGTCTCAGCGTTGGTGATGATCATTTCGGCTAAGTAAGATGTCCTCCATGCACCAAAACGGGAGGTGAGGAATAAATTGATTAAAGTTTCCGGAATCTGATGGCTTAGAAGAGGATTCTCAACTTTGCTTGGAATATTGTTCGCTTGATTCAACCCCGAAGGTAATCAGGATGGGCGCAAGTGCGGGAGCTCAAATTGAACTTATGTGCTTATGTCGTGTCCTTCTTACCCGCAAGCTAGGTAGAGGCTAAGACGCTCTAGTACCGTCGCTTGCCGTTAGTAACGTCTTAGCATGTGAAGACTTATCCGATACAACTTCAATGCCACGATGTCGCAAAGATGATTTGTATTGAGCATAAAGTACAAGACCAGATATTTCTAAAGGGAGTCGGGATAGATTTGTACATGCCCTTGGCCCCAATGCTAACGATGAAGTGAGTAGTCTCTTCAATAGGAGGACGAACTAGGGGACTTCAAATTGTGAAGGTTGAAGGTTGGTAGGACACGTTGCGAACTGAGACTGCCACGACTGCCACAGCTTCAAAGGTTCAGACGGGAGGGAGATAGAGATGACTAATTCTAGTCAAGAGGATGTCGGGATATACCTCCCGCCAACTTCCGTGAAGCGCAACCGATAAGATAAGGTAGCCAGCCGAAAGGTACCTCAGTTGCAAGTCCTTCTGTTTCCTCCACATCCAACACGTCCTGCCAAAAACACCACGTGCGCCGATTGCAAGAAAAAAGTAGATCCATCATCGTGTAGCGGCAATAATATTATTTAGCTTGTTTATCCCTTGCACTAATCCTACCACGATAGCGCGCACGCCACTGACGAATCGTCTCAGGCCAAGAGCGTGGGTGTGGGTGCAACAGATGACAGGGTTCAGCATCCTACCTGCTCGCTCTTCCTTCTTCCTCGTCCACACAAAGGACTCGCATGTAGCCCACCCAATTATGCAGCATCAAGCTACAAGCTTGGGATCTAACCACGAACAGCTGGTTCGCCGACCTCTGCCTTCTCAACATGGCTCGGCTCGTAGGCATAATCGCCTATCACAATTACCCCAAACCTGCAAAGCTGTTCGGATGACTACAAATTAATGTAGGATTGCCGAAGCTAGCATACATACTCCGTCCGTACCACCTGCGTCGCTCAAGAAAACCACCATGTGGAACAAGCATTGTGTGACCAGCAGTCTTCGCCGTTCCCTTGAACCGCGTTTTGGCCGGAACATTCCTTTCACTGTGCTCGAGTCTCGAATATGCAGCAGCCCGTGACGTATCTGCTTTTGCAGGCACTGTTATCATCGCTCTTGTACTTTGCCAATGCATATTCCGAGGACCTCTTCGCCACGCAGTTGATTGGCTCTCACTTTGGTGTACCTGACATTCCAGTCACCTACGATTATGTCGTGGTCGGAGGTGGCACCGCTGGCCTGGTCATGGCCCGGAGGCTAGCCGCAAACACCTCCTTCACCGTCGCGGTCATTGAAGCTGGAGGCTTCTACGAGCAAGACAATGGAAACTTTTCTTCAATACCTGCGTATGCAGCGCAGTTTACACGTGAGTAAAAGGTCAACATTGCACACCAAGCAGAACCTCTACCGCATCCCAGCTTCCGCGTTCGCCTCGCTTTAGGTCTGGGTGTGCTGATATTCTCCATCTATAGAGCCCTCTGCTGGTACCTTGAAGAATCCTCTGATTGATTGGTACCTATACACCGCTCCCCAGCCGGGCATAGGAGGCAGAGCTCCTCTATACACCTCGGGCAAAACATTTGGTGGTGGAAGCGCACGCAACTTCCTCAACTATCAGCGGTACGTGAATATGCACTCCCTCAATTTGACTATTGCGAGTATTCCAAGCAGTTTACTAAAATCTCAACATAGTTCATCAGTAGGCGCATTCCAGAAGTGGGCCGATGAAGTGGGCGACCAAAGTTACACCTTCGACAACTTGTTACCCTTCTTCAAGAAGAGCGTTCATTTTACTCCTCCCACTGCCTCAACGACGCCCTCAAACGTTTCCCTTCCCTACGAAGCCAATTACTTCTCGTCTGCTGGAGGTCCGCTACAAGTGTCTTTTCCCGGCTACTTCAATGCCATCTCGTCATGGATAGGAAATGCCTTTGACGAGCTGGGATTCAAGAGACTTCCCGCGTTCTCTGACGGTCGTCTATTTGGCTGGTCTTACTTCACCTATACCGTCGATCCTACCAGCCAGACCCGATCGTCATCCGAGACGTCGTTCTTGCGCGCAGCCCTGCGTGAGACGACCAATCTCAACTTCTACAAGTCGACGCAGGTGAAGAAAATTCTTTTGGATGACTGCAAGACCGCCACCGGCGTTCTCGTCAACACTGCTGGCGTCGAGTATACCATTGCTGCCTCGAAAGAAGTCATCTTATCTGCAGGTGCTGTAAGTCACTCCACTCTCTTCCGCAAACCCCTGTCTACTTCCCACGCCATGCTTACTGACAGAGCGAGCATTTAGTTCTACTCCCCGCAACTGCTCATGGTCTCTGGCATTGGGCCGGCCTCCACTCTAAGCGCTCTCAACATCCCAGTCTGCGCCAATCGCCCAGGCGTAGGCCAAAACATGTGGGACAATATCTTCTCCGGCCCAACCTATCCCGTCAACGTCGTAACCCACAATTCGTTCGCCAACCCCGCCGTCCTTGGCACCGCAATCGGCGAATACAACACCCAACGCAGCGGCATCCTCACCAACGGCGGCGGCGACTTCCTCGCCTTCGAAAAACTGCCCACCGGCTCTCTCTCCTCATCTACACGTGCAGATCTAGATAGTGCCTACGGCCCCGACTGGCCCGACGTCGAATACCTCGAACTAGACGCCTACTTCGGCAACCAACTCCTCCCTCCCCCACCATCCACCATCGGCGGCAATTACGCCGCTCTCCTCCCCGGCCTCACAGCACCCTTTTCCCGCGGCAACGTCACAATAATCAGCAACGACACCGCCGTACTCCCCATCGTCTCCCCAAATTGGCTCACCGACCCCCGCGACCGCGAAGTCCTCATCGCCGCTTTCCGCCGCGCGCGGAAAGTGTGGGCTACCAAAGCTATATCGGGCGTTATTACGGGACCGGAGATATTCCCCGGTGCGAGTGTGAGGAGTGATGCGGATTTATTGGTGGCGATCCAGCAGAGCGCGCAGACGATTTGGCATGCTAGCGCTACGAATAAGATGGGCATGGTCAATGATTCGATGGCTGTGGTTGATCCGAAATGCAGGGTTATTGGCGTGCAAGGGTTGAGGGTTGTGGATGCGAGTGCGTTTCCGTTCTTGCCACCGGGCCAGCCGCAGAGTATGGTTTATGCGTTGGCGGAGAAGATTTCGCAGGGGATTTTGGAGGGGGAGTGAGAGGGGGGCTAGGGTGAAAGGATGAAGGAAAGAGAAAAAGGGTGTACGGAAAGCAATTCATGACGCTAGATTATAATATTATATCACATTAGACATCTTCGCTACGGCTTCTTGACTTTGTGTGTACTTGGGTGAACCATTCATTACCTTATCGACGATCTCAACGGCCTTGAAAACAGAGACAACCGCGCGGAGGGTTAGGATTACTACCTCGCCCAATGACTTATTACCCTATTTCCTCTTGTAGGCCCACCCTGCCACACCCTCTCTAATCTATACCTTCCTCCGCAAGCACTACCTCCATCCCCCATCCCCCATCTCACAGCCCACTCAACCACCCACGCCCACCATCACTCATTCCACCACCGCCCTCGCCGTAACCCTCACACCCGGACTCCCCATCTGCGGCTCACCAATAAAGCAATCCCGTACAGCCATGATATCACGCTCATACACGACATCATACAAGTTCAGATCGAAGCGACGGAGCACGCACGCTAAGACTATATACAACTGCGCGTATGCTATACTGTATCAGGTAAAACCCGTCAGCATGGATCGCGCAATCGTCTCTAAACGTTACTGCCACCACCATCGTGCACGGAGACATACTTGATACCAATACAGCCCCTCGTCCCGCGACTAAACGGCACGTAAAATCTATTAATCCTCTCCAGATCCGGATTCGTCTTTAACCACCGCTCAGGCTTGAATTCCATCGGCGATTCGAATATGTCTGGGTCGTGCAGGATGTGTCGGAGGGACATGGAGATTGCGTTGCCGGGCGGGATGACGTAGGATTTGTATTGGAGGGTTTGGGTGGGCGCGACGAGGGGGAGGCGTGAGGTCAGGAGCGCGCTGAGGCGGAGGGTTTCGCGGATTATGGCTGTCTGTTGTGGGGAAGGGGTGTTAGAGGGGGAGGGGAAGAGATTATGGAGAAAGCAAGGATGGGGAGGGATGGTGGTACGAACCAGATAAGGTAATTGCTCGAGAGACTTTAGCTCTGGCTGGGTATCTGGGGTCGGCATGACTGAGAGGAGTTCTTGTTGGAGCAGGGGCATCACGCGCTCTTTGTTGGCGAGAACGTAGTAGAGCGCGTTGCTCATCATGCGGCCGCAGGTTTCGCCGCCAGCGGCAATGGCTACGACACCTTCTTGGCCGAGGCGCTTTTGTGTCTTCTCCTGTGGCGGAAGAGAGCTTTGCAGGATCGTGTGGAAGATGTTGTGGCGTTTCGTCCCAGGTACGACGGAGTTTTCGGTCTTGTCTGAGTTGGGCTTCTCGTCGACTAGGGAAGATGACTCTACGTCATCAATAGCGGATTGAGCTGACCGCCGCATGTCCTGTAAGGGAAAACGGTATTATTACCGACGTGTGATTAGATATGGATCAGTCCTGGACTAACTTACTCTATTCAGCCTCACAATGCGGCCCAATGGCGGAGCAATCGTCATCCAATACTCAACTGACAGCTTTAAAGCGACGGGAATTAGCGACGGGAACTGCTTGACAATACCTGTGAGCAGGGCGACGGCGGCAATAGTCTTCTGCCATTCCTTGGCATTTTCCTCGTTCTGGAGTAAGTGAAGCGTGTTCGACGGGTTGGATCCGTTGAGAGCGTGGGCAGCAATCATGTCGGTGGTGAAGGCGAGGAAGTTGACGCGGAGTTCGACACTGCCGTCGCGCTCCTGCTGGTGACGAACGGTGGCGCAGAGAGTCGTCGTTCGCTCGTGGATCCATGGCTCGATGTCGTTGACTGCGCGCTTGGAGAAGAAGGCACTGATGGCTGCGCGGCGTTTGCGATGGATCTCGTGTTCCACGGTGCCAAAGGCTATGAGGGGATGGTTAGATGAGGTGATGCTTCTGTGTGTACTTGTGGAGGCGAACTTACTTCCTAAGGGGGTGCCGGTCATGTGGGCCGATGGTTGATACTTGTCACGCACCCCCTCGCCTGCACCGCAGTATAATTGATCGTACCAATCTGGGTCCTTTATATGGACTTCGTAAGGCGTGACACGAACAATGGGACCTTTTGGGATGCCAACCTATGTCAGTATCCGTCAAGATTGTCTCACCAAAGAACGAGAGATGCTTCCGATTAGGAATACTGATGCAGGGGGGCCTGGGAACTCTGCTTGACTGGGTACTTCATTCTTTCTGGTAATAAAAAGTGGTGCTTGCTTTCAGGAAACGAAGGACCTTACCATAGCGCTCGTGCATCTTGTCGACTTCAAGCCAATACTGACCGCCTGGCCATTTCAGGATGTCGTAGTAGAACTCGTACCATTGCGTAGCACTAGCCAATTTAGGCCCTGGAATCCCAGCTAGGTCGTGGAAATAGAGCCTGTATACGATCAAGTATATTTCCCGTATGGCCAACAGAGCAAAGCCGACTACAATGGAGAGACTGATGGTGTGCATGGTTCTTGGGGAGTATGTCGGTCCTTCGGACTGTGAAGGTGCTGATGGAAACTTTCTAGCTGAGCAGGCTACAGCTCGACAAGATTTTCAAAACGACTCGGTCTTGCAGTATCTTAGAGAAAGAGACGTAGTCGTCTCAACACGTAGCAGACTTCCCTTTGTCCAGACCTAGCCTACCTGGCAACTTCTATGGCTTTGACATGTCAAGATTGGACTGTGACAAGGACAGCTTCGTCAGATTCGACGACAAAAGAGGTGACTCCTCTAATAAGATGGGGGAGCGCTATGAGTGGCGGTCCGATCCTGCGTTGCGGCCTGTGCATCACTACCGCCGCCACGACTTCAGCTCTACTCTATGATTTGTCAAGCCCAGATACGCTGGCCAGCTATGACATACCAACTAGCTCGGCTTTGCGTAGAGCACTTCTTCAGCCAGGTTCTCACTTCCACAAAACAGTCTTGGCCCGTTTCCGGACGTCTGTGATGAGGCATAGAGGATAGAGGCGCTTAGTAGTTCGCAAGATGCCCCTCCCACACTCTCGGATCCTTCTAGAAGGAGTGGCCGTATCTGTCTAGCACCTTGCCTACCCTATTAGCCTTCCGGCACATCAGTATTTAGTCTACCTAGCTAGAACATTGAAACCAATCAAGTTGGTGCAACGTTTCAACAACACACGTCTGGTGCAAATATTCACTTACTAACAATCATTAAATTCGTTAGCTTCTTCATGCTCGGTAGCGCCCTACGCTATTCATGCACGACAACGAAGTTTGACCCACCACCCACCCCTTTGGATATTAGCTCAGATCGCCAACCGCGTCATTGTCGTCAGCCAATTCAACTTAACACGTGATATGCGCATATAAGCTGACTGCGCTCGGCCTTGGACCTCAATTGCGGTAAGCGCTGAGACGCTAGCAATGTTGAACAGACAGGAGGATGACAATCTAATCGAACATGGACCTTCAACACCTTCTCGGGTCGCGAAGGAAAAAGGGTAATCTTTCAGGCCGGAATGAACATGAAATTTGGCGAAACGTCATCTTTCTCGTTCTTCCGCTGGGGACGAAAGGAAAGGGAAAATTATGATCAAACATCTCTTCACTGAGGACCATGACTGTTTTTCTCAATATTCCTTCAGCACCTAACAGGAATTGCTGAAGTGCAGCAGCGGCCTAAGTGGCAAGTACTTGACGACTTCTAATAAGAGTAGAAAGCAATAACGCAGGGTGACCTAGCTTCACGCGGGCAGTTTGGGTGTCCCAATAAGTACCAGGTCTAGCAATGACGACGGTTTCTCAAACAGACTTGATTAGAGAAATTTCAGTTACAGTGCTGTATCGGTCATTGAGACCAGCAATCTCCTTAGGGAAAATTGTCGAACAGAAGCTGTCGTTGTTTTGGCAAAGTATTCTCAATTTCCTAAACATACTAAGAGCGCCAAGAGCGCCAAGAATCTGGGGAAGCTTGACAACCTCTCCTCCAACAATTTCTTAGATCCATTGAGCAGCCACACTTGACCAGTTGCACATCTCTCAAAAGTAGAATGGCAGCCCGCTTACCTCTACAGCGCCTCCTGCCTCTACACTCACCCAGAAAATGTCACATCCCCAGTATCAGTCCCCACGCCCGCCGGCGGCATGCCTCCGACTTCTCACATCTCCAAACCGAAATGCTCTCTCGCCAGCTCTACTACGTCACAGACTACCTCCACACCATGCCATCTCGGCTTCTCCAAGCCACCCTCGCTGACTTCTTTCCCCCCGGCTTCATCCCCGACAAAGCAATCCCGACCAACCTGCACCCCGGCTACCACCTCGCCTACTTCCCAAAGCCCACGCGCCTTTCAACTCTCCTTCCCGATGGCACAGATCCACTTCAGTCTCCTGGCGCGCCATTCAATCATCGTATGTGGGCGGGCGGTCAGCTATACTTTTCTGACGACCGAGTCCAACTGTTAGGCCACCCCTGCCACTGCAACGAAAAGATTACAGATGTGCAAATAAAGGGCCAGGGCGCTGATCAGAAAGTTTTTGTCCAGATCGCGCGCTTGGTGTTTCCAGGACGGTATCCCAATGACCCTGAAGAGAAGAACAAAAGAAGCGATGGGGCTCTCAGATATTGTGTAAAAGAGGAGCGGACAATAGTGTTCATGCGCGATGATCGGCTGGCTGTCTCTACAGATGTGACAAGATCACCTCCCAGAATCCTCAAGCCCACCCAGACGCCTGATTTCTCCCATACCGTGGTGCCGACGGCAGCGCTGCTGTTCCGGTTCTCTGCTTTGACTTTCAACGCCCATGCTATACATCTTGATAGACAATACTGCCGAGAAACAGAAGGCCATCGGAACATACTCGTACATGGCCCTTTGAGCTTGATGTTCATACTTGAAACGTTGCGAGGGCATCTCAGAAAATTGAATCGACGAAGAACCGGCGACGAGTCAGAGAGAATATACTACATCGAATACAGAAATATGGCACCCCTATATGCCGAAGAAGAGATGAAAATCTGCCTCAAGCTGCGCGATAACGATGATGACACTGGAAGAATTTGGGACGTCTGGATTGAGGGAAGAGATGGTGGATATGCTGTGAAGGGGCTCGTGAAAACCAGTGTAACGAAGCAACGTCTCGGATCTGAAATCAAAGGGGACGCTATCACTGGGAATTTTCGACAAATTCTTCGCATACGATTTCCCTGGTCAAAAACCCAGGCATCGGGGCAAAAATCTGCTGCAGGAGGCATGTCTGCGTCGAAGAAGGAGATATCAGAAGGGGATGAAACGGTTACGGATGAGGCTGCTTTTCAAAAGGGGTTGGCTTCGGTAAATGAGATATCCACGGGGGATAAAATAGTCCCAGATAATGAGACCGCGGCGCAGGAGGAGGGTGCTTCGGAGACGGAGAGACCGGCTGACGAGGATCATGAGGAGGAAAACGCGCCATACTATCAGCGGTGACAGGATTTGCCTAGAAAGTCAAAGCCTTAAAAACTCGTGATCTTCGTTGTCAGTCCCAGGGGGCGACATTACCTCATTGAAGGAGGGTTACTTAGAGAGGGAGAGACACGCTTAAGCAGAATTGTAAGAGGGGAATTTCTGATATTTTTAGCAGTAACAAAATTCGGATAACAAAATTCGGATAAAAGAACAGCCATCCGCATTGTGAGCGGCGGATGGATTCGCGTGGGAGGATCTTCTGCCAGAGCGTAAAAAAGGCTTCTATCGAACAGCAACAAGCCTGCGCGCTTTCACCAGCCGCACGCCAACGCAACGCCGCTCCGCATGACTACATGCAACGCCTACAACGGCGCTCCTACAACCCTCAAGTCAAAGCTATCTTTTTCCCTAGCTCCAGATTTTCGATCTTTCGCTTCAAATCCTTGCGCTTCCGCTTTGTTCCCAGATCCTCACCTGCTATAGATTCGAGCTGCTCCTCACTTAGCGAACCAACGAATTTGGGCGAGAAGACTGTCATTGGAGCTTCGGGGCCAGTGACAAGATGGTAGTCTGCAGCTTGCATACAGATCACGTCCACGAAGCGTTTCCGCGCAACCTTGTAGTAGGCTTTCAGAATGTCGTGCAAATCGTCAATGGTGTGCTTGAGGTTACTGGAATTGGAGGCGGCACCGAGAATGGCATCTAACCTCACGATCTTCGTCTGCTGGGCTTGATCCCAGTATGCGTTCTTTTCCATCTCTGCCCTGGCTCGAGCATTCCGACTAAGAGATGGTTAGCGATCATGTGTTTCGATCAATTCGAAAGTCGACGACTTACCTCTTCTCTAAGTTGTCCGTAAAGTAGTGGTTCGTAGTCAATGGCGTTCCCGATCTCTCGACAGTCAATACGAACTTTGTATGATCTATAGCTCGTCGGTATCGATCGAGTAATTGCTCGAAAAGCAAATCTGCGACTCCGTTCAGCGTGCGTTCGTCGGTGCAGATTATAGCCAAGAGGTCTCGGGTGAAGCCATGCACGATAGAGACAATATCGCTAATGTAGCCAAGAGCAAGTTCCTCCCAGTTGGCAGACTGCTTCTTCCAGACAATGGGGAGGATGGACGCATCGAAAGTGCCAAGCTCGAATCCGCGGGAGTTTGAGTAAACACTTTCAAGCCATTGTTTGATACCATTTTTGGGACTCGATATCTGGCTATTTTCAGTGGAGACCTGGTCTAGCTCACTATAAGTCGGTTGATATCTTACACTCATAGGTGTATCCACGGCTTTGAGTGTTTCTAGTAGCTTGGCCGGACTGCCCGCCCTAGCATGGGGACCTGGAGCCTTAATCTCGTCTTGCTCTTTCTCGAAAATCATGGCATGGCCTCGTTTTTCGAGATCGTCGGAAAAGCTTGCGTTGCGCCGTACGACTGCCGTTGCCAACCTCAGGCTGGGGTAAGTGTCAAAGACATCGTCTCCCGAGTAGTGGGCTTTGAGCGCGAGCGATGTTATTGTCTGGAATCGATTTGCGAGCTCCAGGAGGTATTGGAATTGTTGCTCTCGAGTGGCCCGGCTGGGTCCCAAGTTCTCAAGACGCGTCTTAGCAAACTTGAGTTTCTGGCTGATCTCGGCTTTGACCTGTAGTAGTGAGCCAATATCCTATCAAGCGAAATCTTAACGGAAAGTACGAAATACCATTGGGAACTCTCGCTTGATCATCTCGGCCAGAATCTCTACCAGCCGCACACGTAGTGCTTCCACGCCCACGCGATCGCTTGATATAGCATTCCACGGAGCTTCCCCTTTAAAGAATGTCTTTTCGACCGCGTTCCGGTCGGTGGATATGTCAGTCAATGCTCGCTGGCCCGGGTTCCGTACCACGCACCACCCCAGGTTTAGCGGATGGCTTTTGCCTTCAATGATATCCACGATCACATTCTCGGCTCCCTTGTCGACGAGGTCGGGCTTGGTAAGGACTCCTAGAGTCCTCTGCCCTTTCGTATCGGCTTCCTCAGCCATCTCTAGGATCTCTTGTGTGGCAATGTCCACGTTTGCGGGGATGACAGCTAGGATGACGGATCGAGGATTCTGCATGTAGGATTTGACCATCTGCCTCACCATGGCCATGTCTACTTTTGTAGTCGTACCTTTGGTTGTCTTCTTGAAAATCCCCGGAACATCGATCACGCTTAAGTGTTGCTGCTCAGGGCCGCTTATCTCGATCTTCAGCACGTCATTTGCGAAGGTCTTCTTCGACCCATCTGGATCTGTCATTCGGTCGATACCCATGAGATTCTGAGCCTGTAGGACAAGTGAATTACCATCAGAATCTGCAAGTCCTCAAACTATCATGGCTAGAGCGCGATTACTGCTCACCTCCTTCAAGATGTCAGAGAAAGCTTGAGCATCCAGAAACAGAATGTCAATCTTCTTCCAAGTACGCAGCCTCTCCAAGTACTGTACATCAAGGTTGTCTGCAGGAATAATGGACACCGTAATCTTGACCTTGGGACTTCTTCTGAAAGTGATCTGAGTAGCAAACCGTGTGCACAGTTGGCTATCTCGAGGATATGGTAGACCAGTCAGGCCTTCTAGCACTGAACTCTTGCCGCTGTAGATTCGGTCAGCTCAGGCTCAGAATTGGCGAGGGTCATAGCTCACCTGGATTGATCACCAACGACAAGTAGCTGAGGACAGATCAGCTTTGACGATAGCTTCGCATAGGGGCGTACATACCTGCGGTAGATTGACGTACTCTCCGATACCCAGCTCGAAGAACTTGTCAATCTTACTTAAGAGCACGGGATCTGCCAGACCAGTCATTGCTGGATGAGATGCCATGGTCCCAGGACGATGCTGCGACCTTTTACAACGATCAATGAGCGAACGCGAGAGATTTTACAGGAACAGGATGCCAGGTGATTGTTGTAGATACTTGAGGGGCTGTTGGGAAGTGAGTGTTAGGAAAGTGAAGACGCGATTGCGGTTCCGTTTAGACGCTAGCAATCTTCCTAGTTGCATTTGCAGATTCACTCTCCGACGGGCATGATTTCAAAGTTCTATTACTATGAAATGCTATTAGTAATGCGGAGTACGTGCTGTCCAACACGGCCAGTGTTGCATGAATGACTTGCTCCATCGCAACCAGAGGAATGTAGTACACGAGATCTCGCTCACTCGTCGACCTTCATACAAATTGAACTTGACACTACTTGCCAAGAGAGACGTTGAGATTCAAGATTTATTCGGAAGCTTTTCAGTGCGGCCCACAACCCTTCCTCGATTTTGATCCTTTTAACGAGCTAATATTCCCTTCTCACTCTCCAGGTATGGCTTCAGGAGAATGTTCGCCCAGCTCGGTCCGGCAGCCTCGGGTTCTCGATTTCCCTAACAAGCTTTTCACTACAATACTCCGAGACTGTGATGCGAATACAATTATCAGCTTCAAATTTGTGTGTCGGAGGTTCTAACCAGACTCCGGGCAAACTACAAGACCTCTTCCATCATTTGGACGAGGTGTTATTCCCTTCCTCGCAGCGTTAAGCAAGGACCCCGCCGTGTAGGATACTACAACATTTTCTTCGCCCATTCTGCCTGGTATCCGAATTTTTGGGGGTTAGACCGCTTTGAGCGGTTGCGTATGGATGAGCATTATCTCAGCCTCCCTTCTCATGAGAAAAAAACAGCACGGTTCACCATCCTCCAATCTCACACCTCACCCTCATCTTCTGTCTTACCTCCCTTCACAACCGCAAATCCCTTCTCCTCATCCCCTTCTTCCCCCAACGTGGCTCCAAGAAGTGATCGTATAACTTCCCCTCTCCCCCGTCCCTAGCTTCATCTTACACCTCTCCTCCTCAAAATCTTTCCCCTTGATCCAGCAAAATTCCTTCACAGCCTTACCATCAGACAGCCAGGAATACTGATAGATTTCCCACCAAGGCAGGATCGTGACGCTGTATACTAAGCTCTGGATACCATTTCTAGCAAAACATTCCCCACTCTTCATCCACTTCTGCTTCTCCATTATCAAATCATCACCATCATACAGGCCCTGCCATCCACTACTCTTATAATGCACATCCAACTTTCCACCACCATTCTCATACTACTTCTGATACTCCTCCACAACCGCGCCCAGCGCATTTGGTCCCGTTAGACCCTCCGGGTTAATACTGTTGGGGCCATCCAGCTTGGCTATATTGGCCTACGCGTATTCAAGCGGCTGGAGCCAGAACGGGTGGCCTGGGGTAGATGCGAACCAAGCACTGAAGAGAAGCGTCTTGCTGAGGTCGGAATGGCTGCCCATGCGGCCGAGGAAGGCTTGTCGACCTGGTTTGTGGTAGGTGCTGAGGAGCGTGGAGGTTGGCAGGAGACATTCGATGTCAAGGTCTGCGTAGACGCTGGATGCGTAAATTTAATGGATGGGTGCTGGAAAAAAGAGAAGACATGAGCTTGCTTACCCGCCGAATACATGCATGTACATATTCCGCGCGACGTCGGCTTGGTAAACGGGCATTCTAGAGGAGAGGATTGCATATGTCTCATTTAACCACGGCGCATACTTGTGCATCAGAGCTAGATTGTCCTCGTCGGTCCAGAGTACCCACTCCCAATCTGGGTGAGCTCGCCCGCATGATAGAGTTCGAATTTTGAGAGGACCTTGGTACTGCACCAGCTTTGGTGGAAAAATTGGGGGACCGTGGTCAGGTCTGTTGCGAGTAGGCGGGATAGGAGGTCTTTTGGAGAGAGAAATGTAGCTTCTTGCGGCTCGGAGGGTGAGGAGCGGAAGGGAGAGGCATTTTTGATAATGAAGCTGTCGTGAAGCCTCCTTGCACATACGAGGGACACGCAGATAAGGCAAAAGATCGCAAACGCTCGTTTCAAGAGTTTGGCATATTTATGGGTTACCCCTGACCTGACTGATTCCAGGTCAATCATAAAGAGAGAGTAGTGAGTAGTGACAGAATAGAAGACAGGCGGAAGGAAGGTATCATTTGAGTGAGAGGAAGAGCCTGGTATGTCATTGCAGAATTATGAGCGCAGCATAAGCGGTCATCATGTATCGCGCGGAAAACGATAACCATGTTCTCATACTAACATTCATCGAGTAATCGGCGCCGTTCACAATGATGCAAATTGGGGCACCTGATATTCTTCTCACATCAGCATGGTTGGAAGACTCCAGTCCACTGCGACCTCTTGCTTCCGATGTGCGTTTAGGCTCGTAGCCTCAACGGCCAACGTCATGATTTTGCATTGGGCCCAGCTGCGTGGTTAGCCTTGTGAAGATAAACCCTGGCATCGAGGATATTAAGAAATGCGACATTTCCCCGGAAAATGACTTCGATAAGAAGCGATTGGCGACAAACTTAGGAAGCACATCGTCCACAACAACTTTGTCATTTGAGGTTTCCGTCAAAGTGCCATTATTGTCAACTTATTGCGACTTGAAAGAACTGAGCTGGTCTTGGCACGGGTCCTTCTGTTAGCCGCCAGTCAGCCAAGAAACACCAATGTACCTCGTTATAGATAAGACTAACGTTACGGCCGGAAGGATCTGCAGACGCAAAGCCACCGAGTTCATACAGCGCCAAGCCATGCCATTAAGATTTGTGGAGATGATCTTGGCGTAAGGCTTCATCATTTTCTCCGCTTCGATGCAGCCATTTTCCGCGCCGGGAGGATTGTCGCAGAAAATCGGGAGTGTCAATCATGCATTTGCATGCAGCAGATGAGAGCTGGCGTTGCCCCTTTCTCCCTTTCGTTTGGAGACTACTAAACTCAAGGGCAAGGCACGAACCATTAATGGCTGGGCATATGCGACCATCCTCCCAGCGCGAAAAGGGTCTGTACTGAGTAATTCAATTAGCCCGCCTGATTTCAGAGACTGGTTCGTTCAGAAGAACAACATAGACTGCTGGTGCTGCGACAGAGACGCTGCACAGAATCTGCAACGATGGCCGAACTTGACCAACGCAAGCGTTAATACAATTCCAGAGATTACTCAATCCACTCGTTATACACGCACGCGAACTATTTGGATGGGCCGGCAAGGTCAGACCTAATCATAACAGGCAGCATTGACAAGAGGCCTTTTTGACCTGCAACATTGCAAATAGCAATGGCATGATATAGGAAGCTTATTGAACAAAGAGTGAATGTCTTGCAAGATGCGCCGATGTACAAGGACAGGCACGTTAGCATTAGCGGGATCGTTTCACGCGTGGATTTGCGAGATTTCTAGTGTCGTCCACTGGGCCAGGAGCTTGTCAACTGTGGTTTGAGGTTTGTTGCCACTCGTTGCAGTATCTGGAGCGTGCGATCCATGTTCGTCACCAGTACTGGCACTCGTGTCTTCCATCCGAAGTCGTTGACGTTGGGGAGGTAGTGCATGTAAAAGTCAGCACCCGAATCAATGACAGCCCAGAAAACGATTTCTGGAATATGGGGGATTTTTGAGCAATAAATCTAACCCCTAAAAACGTGTGAACTATACAGAGCCTTGAAAATAATGTCACGTACCATATCATACTCGTACGTGGCCTCTATGCCTCTAGAAAGTAACGATTTGCCCTTGCTATGAGCTGTGTGGCTGTCTCGAGCGGTCTCTCTCGGGAGTTCTGCGATGCCTAGACGACGACTGGAATTTTGCGAAGTACCGGACTGCTCTCGCTGGTGTCTAAGCAGATTACTGAACGTAGAGAACTGACGGCCATTGCAGCCATGATCCCAGCACTGAGGTTTCTTTGGAGCTTCCGGAACTACTGGCTGCTGCGAATACGAGACAGCAGTAGCATCGCCTCGGTCGCCTCGAAGACAGTCTGGGTAAGAGGAGCCCGTTGATAGGGCACTATTATATTGTATAAGCACGCGTGTATTCTGAGATTATGCGTCTACTTTGACCTACTATGGATACGAAGGCTGCGAACTCACGGTGCTGGTAGAGTAAGCTGGGTAGCCATAGTATGCAGAGCTACAATTATTTTTCAGTTCTGCGTTTTCCACAGATAAAGATACGCAAGCTTACTCTGCTATATTTGGCATATAGCTGGACGACAGTATTCGGCCATAAGCGCTATAGGTATCGTAGGACGGGGAAACAAAACGAGGTTCTGATGGCTTATTCGATAAGTCTTCAGATCGCAGCGCATGCTGTCTTGTCCCATCCTGGATCGGGAGTCGCTAAGAGCCGTATCGACCCAGGCGATTACGTTGAGTCTCAACTTGAGATTGTTTCAGTTCCTCTTCTCTTTGCCGTTGATCGCCTTCTGCTGTTTCTTTGGCTTCTCGATCCCTAATGATATCTGTCGGAGTGCGGACACTGTTTTCACCAGCGTGTGGCGGAGACTCAGGCCCATGAGTTCGAGAGCCCCTGTTCAGTGCGCGCAGAGTGCTTTCTGTTTCATTAATGAGATTCGTAGGACTTACATCTGGAAATGGGGTCGATCTTGTCAACAGTCTTCTGGCGATCCAGGATCAAGGATTTCGGGCTAGGAATGACTGCTGACGTACTGGAGGGTGCGATGTCTTCCTCGTCATTCGTGTCAGTGTCATAACGCCTAGTCACGACAGCATTTTCGTGGGGGCTAGCGGTCAATGGATGGAAGGCCGGAGAGAGTCCAGTATGTTGCATCTGGCCCGCGAAAGTGGCCTCTCGCAAACCGCCGGACGTAGTCTTTTCAAGCTGTATCTCTAGCTCGTTTGAGCGAGCAATATTGATTTGATACTCAATACGAGATCGACTTTTTTCGGCAATATTGTACTTTACTGCGTGTACCTCTGTTGTGAGGCTTCTAAACAACCGATTGTAATGACCGAGGAGATTCAGTAAGGTATTCTCTTCGAAATTCTTCGGTTTCGAGCGGGTTGCTGCATCTACTGCATATGACCCTATCATTGGTGAACCCTCCGGACTTTGTCCGGTAGGCGGATGGCTTAAAAGAGATAACATTGGCGAGCCGTACATAGGAATCGGTGGTATCGCTGATGCACTCCGAAGATCCTCTTCGTCGTTCAGTCCTCTGCTTCTCATATCAAGCTGTAACCGTTCGAACTTCCGGATATAATCCTCATTGGATTGCTGCAGGTGGGCAATGAGCGCCCTCTGACTCGAAATCGCTGACGGCGCCTTCGCTCTATTATAGCAGTCAGTCTGATTGCCGTACAACCGCAGCATTTGCGGGACATATGGGTAACCTACCCTTCTGCTATAAGCTTCCCTAGAGTTATAACATGAAGCATGAGCAATAGCGTGGACTTCAACCTATCCAAGTTCCCTCGCACCCGCTGCAACTTAGGTTGTAGTCTTGGCCACTTCAGCCGTTCCAACATTAATACAGCTTTTTTTGTTTGGGCACCCTCTCCTGCGGGCAGGTGTGGCACCTTCTCAACCAAGACTTTGTCCATCTCTTCAAATAGCGTTTTGCACTCCTTAACCAGTTGATCCGCAGTACCGATAGCATTTGCAGAAGCTATCTTCCTTCCATGGCTCTTGGGCGCGCTTGATCCCCTCGTGTTTGGTGTGTTTGCCTCATGGTCGTGCCGCAGTATATCCCCAAGCTCTTTCAATACCGAGGACGTCAACGACACGTCCTTCGAGATAGCGATAACCGATCTGTCTGCCGATGCTACCGTAATCCCAAAGGTATACAATGAAGTGCTCAATTTGAATCCGACTTCTGCTATCGAGAGGATAGAGGCAACGATGCCTATCTCAGCCATAGTGGACACGCCTCACAAGCATGTACGTATAGCCATGATACAACCTAGCAGAGGTGGGCTTCCAGTGGAAGGTCGAGGATCCAGCACATCTCTGCGCTATTTCTGAAGGGAGGCTTCCTGATCACTGACAGCATTGCTGTGCCGATAGCAGGTGCTCATCGTATTTTGCTCTCGCTATGTGGAATTTTCTCAGCAGCAGCAATATGGCGGTCTTCAGTGGCAGTCTTCAGGAACAGCCTCAGCCGTGACGAGACTTGGAGGACGCAGCCTTGCGTGCCGCATCCTGCATCCTGCTGCACGTTCACAGCCGCAGGCTGCTCGCCGCACAATTGTACAACGGCATACCCTCGAAGACAAATAGCCATGTTCCTGGGAACGTTGAACTTCAGTTGCGAGGAGGCCGATTAAAATTTTAAATTTTCAATAGCTGAAGAGCCTAAGGACAGATAGCCATTGGGAGAAAGATTGTAGTGATTGCTGTAATTGTCCGGTAAGTAAGATGTTGTCCGGTCCTTACAGAAGATACTTACTTCGGACCGGACCCCTAAGCCTACTATAGATTATGAAACTATATGGATCCAACATTGAGTATCTACAGATCCGGACAACCCCTCTGGATTTCAGTCACCTCTGGATTTCAGTATTGGGCTTCAGGATGCTTACTTAAAGGGGTCAACCTTGCCAAGCATATCAATTCTTGAGCGATTCTCAGGCTTTTTACCATTTTCAGAAAAGTCTACGAGCATTCTCCAATACTTGGACTCTACTCCGTCTGACCGAAGACTTAGAGCGGAGCTTATACCACCTGTTTACCTGCAGAGCGTAGAAATATAGCGTAGAAAGTCAGATGACAATGTTCTCCTTGAGTAGTAGCGATCCTAGCCTAACCAGTGCGATAAGTGCTAGACAGGTAAAGAGAATAGAGAGTTCTCCTCGATTCGAATTCGCAAATTTCAGGTCAGGAGAGAGTTGAGAAGACTGGGGCACTCCAAAACATCATTTGGAGGAAGTCACAGTGGAATTTTATTTGAAAATGCTACCATACCTACAAACACACACACCTGCATGCACGAACGCCCAGGCTCTTCTATCCTTGAGCGAATCCAGCGATAAACTCTCTTCACGCGCAAGCCTCATCGTTGTCCCCTCTCGAAATCGTGTGTACGTAGAACTACAATAGGAAAGAGAAATTGGCTCGAAGTGAGCCCCGCCCCGGACTCAGCAATATGCAAGACGCCACATAGGCCGATTGCCAGATTTGGCAGCCCAACGAGATGGAGAGACGCCATTGTTTAATCAGGCCCTGGCGGTTGCTGTGCCCAGATGTGCAGATGTGCGAACAAGTGTAGGTAGGTAAAAAGTAGCGTTGAGATTATATTTCCACGCTCTTCATTTCGTCTATGCCATCAACCCCTAAGCCGGTAGTCTTTGGATTGGCGTGGAGATCCTTGTTGATGGTACCACTCAAAGCTCCTTGGATGTCTGCGTCCATCACTTTGCCCAGTGGCTCTTGGCTATTAAAGCTTTCGCCAGGGCCGATAGGAGTTCCAAGCTCGACAAGATTTCCGTCTCGCTCGCTGGCTGCTGAGTTTTGCGCGAAAGCATCCTGGTTGGCGTCGCCGCCAGTGTACAGCCTCGGCGCTGTATTTTCTTCCGTGACCTGGGCGAGAGGGCTTGGTTTCCCGATGGCACCACCGCGAGGACTTTGAGTATGTGCTGGTCCACGTACGGGGAATCTCTGCGGTGATCGACCTCGCTCCTCGGTGGGACTGCCGTACGGTGATCCTTGAGCGCCAGGCCCAGGACCCGGCTTTCTTCGAGGACCTTTACGGCCGTATTTCTGGTCTGCTCTCCAACGCAAGATATCGAGATATGCTGGCTCGACATTTGCAGTCTTGAATTCCCGTAACTTCAGCTCCTGCGTTTCTTCATCCACGAAAACCTTCTCGCTGGAGATGTCATCTGCGACGGTTGCTAGGAATGCTGACCATGACCGAGCAACAACGTATTTACAGTCGTAATCCCGACCAAAAATAATGACCTGACCCCACTTACCCACGGGGCCTGGTGCCAGGTCGACAGCAAGATTATTCCCTCCCCAATCACGTGCCAAAGGGATCCACCCAGGGTGTGCGTATGCTTTTTGAATGGCCCTTGCAGGCTGCGAGTCTTGTCTATCGAGCAGCTCTTGTCGCCAGAGGGGGTTCGTAGCTTGCTGTGACACTGGAGCCGTGGAAGATGATGCGCTGCCGAAGGCTTTGGGCGGAAATTGCGGTTGATATGTTGGTGGAGTTGATAGATATTCTTCATTTACTGTCCTCCAGTTCTTCCACTCCTGGACTATCTCCTCACAGTCGAGAAGCATGCATCCAAATATAATACCTGTAGGTCTGCCGCCTCGTTCTTGTCCATCGTGGACTTGTAGAGATTCGCGGACTTCCATTGGTAATGAGCAGTCGAGCTCGTGTTCCAGTTCATTGACATCATTCTGGGTTGCTCCTTCGGACAACTGATCGTGAAGTTCTTCGTAGTTGTCTTCTACCCAGCGGTCGATCTTCTTCCAAGAATGCGAGGGGGGTGGAGGTGGTGGAAGGCCCTCCTGAAAGCTTTGCATTTGGATCTCTCCGGCGGTTACACTGTCAAACGGATTCTGTTCATTCGACTGTCTCCGTCCTAAGGCCATCTTTGATCTCATGCCAGGTGAGTAAGGCGAAGTTGGTGACTGCAGAGGACCTCCGCCAGGAGTACCTGGCGCTCCCACATTGCCGTTCTGTAGAGCCGGAGTAAATTGTCCAGAAGTGTCGCCACCATAGGGTGAACTTAGGTCGGCGCGAGAGTCTATAGCGCTTGTAGCAATAGATGTGAGAGGGTCGTGCCTGCTCTGATTTAGAGGCATGTGTTGGCCGGTGCGATAAGGGGAGTCGTGGGAGGCATGGCGGTCATTGGAAGTCATTGTATGCCAAAAAGTGCGCCATGCTGACCCAATTCTGTCAGGGCTAATGGTCAGTAAGAGATTGTAGATGACCGAAAATAGCAGAGGCAGCGGAGGTACGTACGAAGGCATGGTCGTGGATGTTGGCTTGTTGTCGCGACCAAATTGAAGGGCATTAATTGGAATGCATCTCAAGGCATGGATAGGTAGGACAGGTTGTATGGTGTGGTTTCATAGAATCGATTGATAATGTTTCTCGCGGTTGCCTGGGTCTGAAGCTTTCAACGGTCACTTATCATAAAAGGAGATTTGCAGTTGTTTGACAGTTGCAGGGCTGCTTTCGGGCTAACGCCAACTCCCTGTCGTCCTGCCAATTTTAGATAATCAGACGCGCCAGAAGGTACCGCTTAAACTTGGCACAAAACGCGAACCGAACAACTCCCTTTTTTACTGGTCAACATTTCGCCTCAAGCGTCCTCTCGGTCACTGTGATGCAAATGGACAGGATATGGACAGGATCAAATATCCTATCTGAGCTCCCAAACTGCTAGGACGCTTGTGAAGAAGGACCCCACCATGCCTGTCAGCACAAAATCCTAGTGGTAGTCCCGGTGATGTGTCCGGTGGCAATCGGACGCAGATCAATTTATTTCTAGATATGGCAGTCCACGCTGTCCTTGTTTTCTGGATTTGATCTTCCATCTAGACATCATTGCACTAATACTACTCGTATCGGTAGCTGCACTCAACAGGTCTGCAAATCGAAGATGCTGTCAATAATATAAATCGGTGGTAAAGCGCCGGATTACAAAGAACTACTTTTATTCACAGTACAGACCGGACCAAGCGTCACATGCAATACACCTTTCTAGATATCTGCCATGCTTGTGCATAAGACAGCACCACAGAGTAAGTACTAGCTTGCGTTGTACGTCGAGGTGTGCTAATCAGTCTGTCACCCAGGGCCCAAGAGCAAGACATGGCTCAGATGTGGTCCATTCGAGCATGAATTTAACATAGTTGAGTCTTGGTCTGATATATCGAGGATCGACGTTGATCAAGGCTTGGCGGTCGCTGCTTGTTCCCTGCACTGTTTGTAGTATTCTTCGCTATATTGAAGTCGGTATTGTGCCATTTCAGGAACGCTTCTGCAGGTTCCTGTCCATCTTTGAAGTTTGGGACCGAATCATTGTGTTACATGTGACGCTTCTGAACAAACTCATGGGCCATAATCCCGCCTTACTACCGGCTCGCCTCTGGCTCGCAGCGGTAGGACCGCCCTGGGTAAAGAACTGGGGTTGCGTATGTTCGAGCAGACGTTTGGACAAATCCATGGCTGTTCAAAGCGGTTTGCTAAAAGTTCGCCTTCGGCATAGGGTCCTGACGGTGCCATGACTTTCCTCCTACAAATTCTCCGTTCTCCGCAAGCCTTGAAGCACTTTCGTTGACTTAACCAATTCTTCAACCTCAATCCCACTCGTCATCGTCCTCTTCTTCTTTGCTATCCTGCTCTCGCCCTGTCACAGCAATTTCTCCTCCTCGACCTCCACTCCTCTCCACACCCTCCACACCCTTCACCTGCTCTATCACCCCGCATTCCACAAGCCTCTTCTCCAAATCCGCCGTCTTGAAAGTATCCTCACTAAATCCCAATCCCTCAAACCCAACAACCCTGTCCACTCCCACCCCGTTCACAAACGCAATCACACACGGCAGTACCTTGATTCCCAACTTGCTCACCAAGAACGGCGCATGTTCAACATCCATTCTCAAAAACCGCGTCTGCAAATGGACCGGCGCTAGCGCCTCTAGATGCCCATCCATAATCCTACACCGATTAAAGTCAGGTTTGTAGAAGTGGGCCACGCAGTATTTCGTGCTGGTGGTAATGTCTAAGAGGGCTTTTTCGGAGGTGATGCGTGGGTAGGTGCCGTAGCCTTCGTTGCGTTGTTGTTTGGCGTGGGCGAGGTCGGCGGCGAGGGCTTGGATGCGGGTTTCGCGGAGGTGGGCGAGGGTGGGGTCGTTTTCGGTTTCGTTTTCGAGGGAGTCAAGGAGGGCGTCTTCGTCGTCGGAGGCGGACATGATGGATTGTGTTGGATTGAGAGGAATTGCAGATAAGATCGAATTGGGTTGTTATTTCATGGATGACATATCCTAAGCTTCGAAGGTGCGCCACAACAGTGTTTCTAGTGTTAGCGAGGTGACTTCACGTAGCCTTGCGCACCAGCAGCGCGTCACTGGCGTGGAATATGTCGAGATGCTCGCGGTTGAGAAAAGAACCCGCACGCCCTGCCAAGCCCTCACTTTTTTTAACATACAAGAACTCGACAACGAAATCAGAGAGACTTAAACTCTCAGCTGGGAAAGTTCTACAAATGAGCTATTCTCCAACTCCATAGTCGAAGTCTTTGTATCAAAGTTTATGGTTGAGAACCTATAAAGGTATCTCGAAATCTTGGCGTGCAGATTTTTTTGTCACCCGCGAGATGCCTTAATATTGCCAAGCAGGATAAGGCCGAGACCCCTGTCTAAATCGGGAGTGTAGAAATTAGCGTCTCTTGATTCGTATCTCAGCAAAAATCTAATGGGCGCCGCAGAACCAACACGTTTCCGCAAGCGACAGACAACGACCGTCTCACCATCCTTATCATCTCAAAACACCAGCCTCTGTAGGCGACCTGTCTTCGCAAGCGCAGGTCTACTGCTTATTATCTGTCGACCCTTTCAATCTATTCAACTGAAGCTTGCATGCCCATCCCCCCAACATCCGTCTCTCCTGTACACCGACAGAAGCCGGCCAGCAGCAGCCATGGCGGACAACAAAAAGCGCGATGACTTGGTCATCGATCTAGACGAAAAGACTGGGAGATACGACTCTCCAATGCGTTCCCCCATGTCTCCAACCCCGAGAACACCTGGCATGCAGCAGCCAGCTCCACCACCAGCGTCAAACCCCATTATTCCCGTTCTGGCCTACTGTGGTTCCTCAATTCTCATGACTGTAACGAACAAATTCGTGCTCTCGGGGTCAGGATTCAACTTGAACTTCTTCTTGCTTTGCGTTCAGGTGAGTGACAGCAACCCAAGGGGCTGGGAATGGTGCTAATCAATGTATAGTCTGTTGTGTGCGTCGTCGCCATTCAGTTGTGCAAGTCTATGAACATTATACAGTACAGAGATTTCAACACAGATGAGGCGAGGAAATGTAAGCCATATCAGACCTAATGCTGGCCTTCAGTAATTGACCACTCCGCAGGGTTCCCCGTATCTCTCTCCCTCATCGTTATGATATACACCTCTACCAAGGCCCTCCAATTCTTGTCTATTCCCGTCTACACTATCTTTAAGAACTTGACAATCATCCTGATTGCCTACGGCGAGGTGCTATGGTTCGGCGGCTCCGTCACGGGCATGTCCCTCTTCTCCTTCGGCTTGATGGTACTCAGCTCGGTCATTGCGGCTTGGGCAGATATTCAGCACGCATTGCAGAATTTCGGTGGTCACCAAAGCAGTGAGGCAACAGAGGCTATCTCGACGCTCAACGCGGGCTACATGTGGATGTTGTTCAACTGTATTTGCAGTGCGGCTTACGTATTGGGGATGCGGAAGCGGATTAAGTTGACGAATTTCAAGGACTTCGACAGTAAGCATTGGAGTACACGATTCCCAGACACTCATGCTAACAATTCTTTCAGCCATGTTCTACAACAACGTCCTCTCAATCCCTATCCTCCTCGTTGCCTCCATATTCGTCGAAAACTGGTCATCTGAGAACATCGAAAAGAACTTCCCCACGGATCGCCGCAACCAAATCATCGCCGCCATGATCTTCTCTGGTCTCTCCTCCGTATTTATCTCATACACCTCAGCATGGTGTGTCCGTGTCACTTCATCGACCACCTACTCCATGGTCGGCGCTCTCAACAAATTGCCCATTGCCCTGAGCGGTCTCATCTTCTTCGACGCTCCAGTCACGATACCTGGTGTATCTGCTATCGCTGTGGGATTTGTTAGCGGTATTGTGTATGCGTTAGCGAAGGTCAAGCAATCTGCCAAGGCAAAGATGGGTGGAGGATTACCAACTACTAACCCACCCATGAGTGCAAGCATGCAAAGCGCGAGGGACTCATTCAAGAATTGAATCTGCTCACACGGAAGCACGAGAAGGCCACAAATTGGGGTCTAAAATACATGAGGATGCGGAATAGGGATAGCGATAATCTTTGCGGAGCAGCAGGGCGTCAGGTGAAAGGTCCATATAGAAGGACCATAGCTGCTGGATAGCTTTCCTACATGCTATTAGGGTCTCACGTCTATGTTTGCTCAACATCCTATAAGGTGTATCTATAGGGAACATTGGTCGGCATTGTTCCGTTAGAATAGAAAGCTTCAAAATCAATATGTGCTTTTTCAATCTTGTAGCGATGAAGGGTGCTTGCACCTTCATAACAATGCAATCTTGATAGCTTGTTGACCGTTTCTCTTCTACGTAGATCAGGAAGTGCAGGTATCTAAATTATGGGACTTCAACCGATGAATACGTACAGCCAAGGGCCAATTAATTTTTACGAGTGTCCCGAACTTCACACTTCACATCTGCACCGTGCGGTCACGAATTTCGTGATGGGCAGACACCGTACATACTCACGAGCCCTCCGATAGCATGAGCAATTCGCAGCGTAAGCATGGAATGCAGAAGCTAAAGCCTCGCTTCTAATGTTCCCCCAGATGCATCTCCGCAAGCCGCAACAGTACCATCATCCAGCCTATCCTTCACCTCCTTCTTCCTTGGCCAACTTTCCATCGTCGTCCTCGTCATCCTCTTTATAAAAATCTTCATCTTCGGCGAGCCCCCCTCTCCAGAAACGACCGCCTCCGCCCGCGCCCTCGCTCGTCGAGACAGGCACACAGGACACCACCGCTCTACATCTCTTACTTCGTCTCCGTCTACGCCGCATAAAGGGAATGGGAAAAGGTCGGCGAGTCATGTGTTACGCCCGCCTCCACGACTTACGACAAATGCTATTTTGAGGAAGGCGTACTATAATGTCGATTCGCACCAGCCGGAGAGTTTGGATTGGTTCAACGTCTTGATCGCACAAACAATCGCTCAGTTCCGTACCGATGCTCATGATGATGATGCGATCCTCACCTCTCTCACGAATGTATTGAACGGGCAGCAGAAACCGGATTTCCTATCTGAGATCAAAGTCACAGAAATCTCGTTGGGCGAAGAATTCCCCATCCTCAGCAACTGCCGCGTACACCCCATTGTTAGTGACGACGATGCCTCAAATGGCTACGAAGGGCCTAGGCTACAGGCAAGGATGGATGTTGATTTGAGCGATTTCATCACGCTGGGGGTGGAGACGAAGATTATTCTCAATTACCCTAAACCCCTGACTGCTGTCCTGCCAGTCGCGCTAGCAGTCAGTATCGTACGCTTCTCCGGGACGCTGTCTATCAGCTTTCTTCCCTCACATCCTACGCCATCCAGCACGCCCTTCACACTGCCTCAACAGCGTCCTTCTACAACACCTACTACTCTGGCGTTTTCATTTTTGCCCGACTATCGTCTCGATCTTAGCGTTCGCTCCTTGGTTGGTTCTAGATCGCGACTGCAAGATATCCCCAAAATCGCCCAGTTGGTCGAAAGCAGACTCCACGCCTGGATCGACGAGAGGTGCGTCGAGCCGCGGGTGCAACAGGTCGTTCTCCCAAGTCTATGGCCGCGGAAGCGGAATACGCGGGGCCCTGGATCTGCGGAGGAAGATACAGAAGAGATAGGAAAGGGGGTAGTCAGGGATGTGAAGGAAGAGGCGAGGAGGGAGGTGGAAGAAGAGCGAAAGAGGGACAAAGAGAGAAGAGTGAGAGAAGAGGCGAGTGGGAGGAGGGAAGATGCCAGTGGCTTCGAAGAGGGTTTGAGATGGCGAAATAGACAGTATGATGGTTATGATAGTATGCCGGGGAGTATGCCTGGTATGATGGTGAATTAAAAAGACCATGAAAGGCAGTGTTGAACAACATCACAGCTCAATCCAATCCTGTCCTGGCTGTATTCTCACTGTGTGACAGGTTTGGATGGTCTTGAATTCCTTCTTTTGTAAGGAGGCATTCGCAATCTATGCATCTGCAAGGAATTTATTCGCACATCCTGCTCAAAGATCTAGGAAACGTTATCATCCAGTCCTCGCCCACATCAAAACCATTGAGTGAATGAAAACGTCCAGCACCCCGTCCAAAATCTTCAACGCCAAGCCCTTAGCTCGGATCCACTTTTTCTGTTTCTGTATAACCTCATTTTTCTCCATAGATGCTCAATGTTGGACCCATAAGAATGTGGGATCCCAAAGGGGTTAGTCGGTCCTTATCGTATGGGTGGTCGTCGTCGTGTGATGATGATGAGGAGGAGGAGGAGCTAGATTTAGCGCGCTGGGAGCTCGATTGGGAATTTGGGGGCGATCAGAGCGGTGGTGCTGGGGGATGGTTGGATTCCGTGTTTTTCTGCGAAGAGGGAACGGATCGTTCTCGAGGTCTTGTACCGGGATCTTGCTCAAGATTATCTGGATTAAAAGAGGACTCTGTTCCCCTTTCTTTGCTTTTGCGCGAGCAGGTCGAGGTCGCGCTGTCTTTTTGCGCATGAGCGAATGAGATGTATGGTCATGTAACATCTCCGCCTTGATGCCCATTAGCTGTGGTCATGCTGTGGCCAGGCAAAGCTACCCAGGCGCTTCTTATCAAGAGCTCTTTCAGCCTTGTCACTTTCAAGTTATTTCTTTTCCCACGCATTATATATCGCTGGAAGCTTATCATCTCGCCACTAAGCTGGCAAAGTCTTTCTCCATCCTTGTCTAGACTTCTTATCCTTGGCCAGACTCTCAAGCCCCATCTTATCTCTCATCGTGTACTCCACTTACCCTCGGGATACGTAATATAATAGTGTTTCATGTCAGCAATGGCGCAAATATAAGCGATGGGATGATATAATTCCAAGCCCTCGTCAGCTTGCTCCGCGTGTAGGTCACATGAGAACTCGCAGCATTCTGGGACGTAATCAGGAGTGATATGCTGGACGTCCCTTGCCTCGAACGGTATGATCCAAGTAGCACGACCACCGATACGTCTCGCTTCCTGAATTGGTTGTTAGGGGTAAGAGGGATGCGGAGCAATGCCATTTCGGGACTGCCATCCTTCTAATTTGATACTTTCCTCATGACGCAGCACCGGCTTCTTGGTCTCTTCTATCAAGCACACAGCCTTGATGATTGAAAAACGATGTCTATAGGAACATAGCGTATGCCTTGTTGTGCGTGAAAAAGTTGAAAAATATTGTTGAGTAAGAGCAGCACAGTATGTGTATGGCTTGACTTTCATTTGTCGGAATAATCTGCAATTAGCTTTCTGAGCCGCCCAATTGGCTAGCCCGGTGGTACCTTTGAACCTGGAAGTCGTGTTAGTCTACATTTGCCGAATCTCGGGACTCGGTAGTTGCTACAGGTGTAGACTTATTGCCTCATTAAATTCGTACTTCTCTGCTCCCACTACCTGCCTGGTCTCGAGGTGGGCTATAACCTTCATGGACCCTCAGACATTCTGCCAAAGCATCAGCTTGGTACCTCCTTGTACGAATACTTCAAGATCTGAGCCAGACAACTGCGCTCTCTCGATATACTGAAGAGCAATGCTGCCAGATACGAATGCATCCGTATTTCCCATCTTTTCGCGGAACTTGCAAGGAACGATAAAGCGCTGTAGGGTACGATCAATCTTCCATTGCAGAGAGAGTAGTGTCTAGTATAGTCCAAATTTTTACTACGCGTTTGGGCCAAAGCAATGATCTCTGCACGCTCTGCAATGGATGAAGGAATTGACATAATGCTGTGAAGATTGGGTAGATGTTTCGGGATCGAGAAGGGTACATAGAGGCAAGTGACTAGTCTCAAGGTTGAGAGAGTCTAAAGTTCATATCGCTGCCTCCACTGGTCACGAATTTTACCATCTCAGGCTTTGAGCTCGCAGAAAGGGAGTTTGATCTTTATGGTGCTCTTAAAAATTGATATAGCCACACAGATTTGATACGGCCAGACTTTCACGACATCTCATAGTCCTTTTCTAGCCTTGCCACTTCACGCTTCGCTTTTGGGATTCTCAAGGGCAAGCTCGACCGTCTACAAGAACGGAGGCTTGAGGTCAAATCTAAGCTGTGCCATTGCCAGAAGCGTGGAATATCGGGTTGAAAGACTCCGCAGCGGTGGGGCACATTTGCCTCAAGGCAACAACTTTCTCAGCTACTGCTAGGTGCCGCTCCAACAACTTACATGCTTTTCCTCGATCCTCACTCCTAAGAATTATAGTGCTTTATTATTGATAAGAAATATGACGTAGCCAGGCTATCTCTGCTAGACACTGAATCTGCTCATTACGTTTGTACTGTATGCTCAAATTGCACTTGTCACATAGTTCTAATCAATTTTGTAACGGGATTTTTCAACATGCTGCTCGAAGACTTCCCGCTAGAGATCAAAGTCATGATCATGAGCTGCGCACCAGATACTGAAACCCTTCGCAACATCACCCGCGCCTCGCCAGAATTCTATTCAGCGTACCGAGGAGCTCGAAAGGAAATCTTTCACAAGATCACCCTTACGACACTGGGTAAGGCTAGTCTAGGCATACTAGACCCATGGAGCGCCACTCATGTACCGCATCTCAATATTGACTCTCCAGATCGCGAGAGAATTGTCTTGGAGGTCCTGGGACGATATCGGCTTCGACTTCCGAGAGACCTTGACGATGTACGCCTCGAGCTTGATGAATCTCTTGCGATCCTAAGCCTGCACCGGAAGCTTACGGACATCGTTGAAGGATACTGCAAGCAGAAACTCTCCCATAGTCCACTTCCCGGAGAAGAGCCACAAGAGCCTTTGCCACCATCCAAAGCTGAGCTCCATCGCCTTTACCGGGCCCTCTACCGGTATGAATTTTACAGCAAACTATTCGGCGCAGGCCCCGGTGGCGTCAATACCAGCGTCTACCACTTAGACAACGCCTTTAACGAAACCAAAATCGTAGATCTATTCTTGGATCTGTTCCCCATCCACGAAGTCGAAGAAATTGCATGTATGCACAAATTCGCCAGCGACCACTACGATGAGAAAAATGTGCCCTGGGATCTAGCCTCTCTTGGTCCCAGCTACTTAAGCCGTATGATGAAAGCGACCACAAGGCCAAAATGGCTCCATCTGCTATCGGAGTCCCCGTCGATTAATGTAACTACCATGAGACGCGTACTTGATGCCTATGAAAGGGTCGTTGATTTCGGCGAATGGGACTGGGCGGGTGTGAATGATACGGCTAGCAAAGAGCATGAGCCTACTACCGGCTGGCTGTGGGCAAGTAAGCGCGGGATACAGAATGCAGACTTCAAACTGAGGAGATGGGGCTATGTCTTTTGGGATGAGGAGAGATTGAAGAATTGGAAAATTGATGAGGGGACGATGAACTGTTTCCCTTGGAAAATTCGGGAATAGTCATCTGCCTCACAGCGCCGTCCTCGACCTGATCGCGAATTTGAACAAAAGTGGGGCGAACGTTTATGGACATTTTGGAATCCCCACCAATTAGGAATTTATGGCTTGATCATCGTTTTCCTCTTTATAGGCGGTCATACCTGTCCGCATGATAGCTTTGCAAAGATACTATGGTGGGCGGAGCAGATTCCAGTACTTCCAGCACTGAAAAGACAAATCGCATTTGCGCTCTTCTGGGCAATGGTGATTGGCCTCGAGAACTTGGTAATGTGAACGGCAAATTGAATAAGATGCTCCACGCCCACTATATCTGTCATCTAAATCCAAGACTACTAACAGCCCTGTTCTTCATTCCGTCACTCCGCTCCTCAAGCCGGTCTGCCCCTGAGCACTATAGGTTTGGTTAATTTCCACAACCTATGCCAAACATCGGCAGCCTTGGTGGACAGTGCAATCCAGCGGTTGTTAGCTCTTCTATTTTGGTTAAGCTGCCCAGCACTACGTAAATGACTTCAACGTATGAGACAGGCAGAAGTATACTCCATATCAGGCATTCAAATCAAAATCTTCTACCACCTTCATGGGACATTGTCCAGAGTGGTATTAATCCCTAAAAGCGCGCTAGTCCTCGTGTCGTATCGTCTGGATTCCAGTCACTAGTGTATCCCTGTTCGTAACCAACGCCACCCCCTTATCTTCGTTTCTGCCTCTTTGGCATCGGGCTCTGTACAAGACAGTGCCTGTCAATGTACGAGCTTCGTGATGCATTGTCCGAAGGTTGTTAATAAACAAAACTCATGCTTAGGAAACGTCAAGCAACACTACGCAAGTCGAAGACTAGGACGCTGGTCTGACTCACCTCGCGCTCTTTACGAGGTAAATGGATGACTTGGCGACCCTTTCGTGTCCGATCACGAGTCTCTGCTACGTGACACTTTTAAGAATCTTTTGAGATGGTCTTTCATCTTCTGCTCCATCATGAAGCACATGTGTAAGTCATGGAGACTACCTCGATTAGAGCTCCCATAGAAACAGCACCAAATCCCCGCTTCCCCTAGACAATTTTTAATATAACACGGGGAGAGAAAGGTATGGCGCACATTGAAGGTCATCGGCTCTGAATATGCCTCTGGCCCAAAATACTTGCGTATATCGCTCTACTTGAACTTCCAGAAAGAATTCTGCTAAAGTTGAATCGGATGATTTGAGTACTTCAAGTCCAAGCCTCCCAGGAACGACATTGATTCTTCCAAATGCACCAGTACCGCCCAGACTTGATTTATGCACAGTTCTCATACGTGCTTCGAGGTCATCCTATTTTGGGAAGCCATGAGATCCTACGTGCCAGGCATATCCCAGTGTGCAAAGACAATTAATACCACCCATGCTCAATAAGTTGATGCTTGCGCGGTATAATATATTGTAAGGATGTATGTGTAAGACGCGAATATATCACCCTTGACAATCTTCTATGACTCCATGAAATACCTTATTTATCAAATATGTACTGAAAAGAGAATAGCGTTACGTGCCGCAGCACCTGCAGTGCCATCAGCCTTGAGAGGCATTGCCTGGGCCCGCCACGGTGAGCTCGGTGACTTATGATTGGTACCATTGCAGTGCTGTATCACAGATAGGAATCCCTACAAAGTATATTTCAGTGCTGACGTTTGTATATTCAGATTGCGGTGTACTATGAGGATGTTGAGCATGATATAGGCGCTTAATAGACTGCCAATCTATTCTTCTTCACGCTCAGAAAGCCTCGAGATCGTAACTTTGGCCATTTACTGGCAATGGACAGGCAACAAATTGCACAATCCCGAGCTCGCCAAAGCCTACAGCACGCAGGGTCATACCCCTTCATAGCTACCTCGAAGCTGCAAGAAGTCCGCTCACCTAACCTCACCCGCCTGTCGCTCTCCAGGCTCGAGTCCATGCCTGCGCACCCAACGATGGCCTTGCTTACTTTGTTCTCGTCCTTGCTGCGAATTCATTTCTTCCTCAAAATCCGCACCCCTCCCTTCCCAAGGTAGCTCGCACCACTCCACACCGTCGTCCCACCCACGACCCACCAGCTCACCTCCAACAGGACCTGAGGGGTCTCCGGCAACCCTCCCACCGCTAACCCACTCATCGTAGCCCCAATCAATCCCAGCTGCAAAAAGGTATTCACCTTTGAGATGGTAGTTGGTTTCACCTCCGCGCTCGGGAGGGAAAAATCCCAATACCGGCTGAAAGTGCGCGGGGGTGGGAGGGAAATGTAGCGGTAGTAGAAGGCGGTGAGGGAGAGGAGGATGTCGCGGCCTAGTATTAGGACTGCAAGCGGCACTACGCATGAGGTCAATCAGTGACTTCCACCCTCACAGATATCAGTTCTACTCACGAGGCAAGCTCCCTTCCCAAGCCAAGCCAACCGTCACAACCGTCATGAGCGCTTTATCGGCCATTGGATCAATAATCGTACCTAGCACACTTTCCATTCTCCATCTCCGCGCTATCCATCCGTCTACGAGATCTGTGACGCCGGCATAGACGAAGAGACCAAGAGCCGCGACATGGTATTGGTGGAGAAGGAGGTAGCCGACTGCGGGGGCAGCGATGAGGCGTGAGAAGGTGAGGACGTTAGGGAGGGTGTAGATGTTTTCGTGGATGGGGAGGAGGGGGAAGGGTCTGGGTGGAGAGGGTTAGCTGGACGGAGGCTTCTGGGGAAAAAAGCGGAGGGTGGGTGGTGCGTACGGTTTCTGCTGCTTGGTTTGAACATCCTTCTTAGGTACATCAGCTAGATATCGAAGCTGCTGTCCTCCTAGCTTCGCGCTCCATTGCTCTCTCGTGAGTCGTAGCAGTCCCAGTCCACCTCCTCGCCCCATATCTCCTTGTACAGTAGCGCATGGCATCCGCTCATGATTCGTCCACGTCCCTATCACACCTCTCCCACCAAATCCCCATATCCCTCTACACCCAGCATCAACCCCCCATCTCTTCCTCAACAGCCCACAACGCGCATTGGTCCCAAACAACCCTCGTAACCTCAGACTCTGGCACACAGATCGAGAAGCTGCAGATGCCATTGCATGGCGCTGTCCCCCTCTACGGCCCTAACCCGTTGATGTCTGGAGCGGCTGAAGTCGGTCTTGCGCGGTGAAATGGTCTGTTTGTTCGATGTTTCAGGATTCCGCATTAGCGCAAGGCGGATGGAAGTGCCCAATATGGAGCTATTGTCTCATAGGGCTGTTCGATAGGGTACTTTCGAGAGATAGTCAAACGACATCATATCGAAGTGGCTGGTGACATTGAGAAGCGGTCAGACCTCCGTGTTTGTGAGATATGAGACAAGCAAGCAATCGAGATTCAGCAAACAGAGAATCTCTAGCCTGTATGATCAACAGTGTCAAAAAAGCTCGATTGGATCGTTGAGGTTGTTCGTTCGCCGCAAGTTGCTTTATGTTGGTGAAGATCACGGATGGATTCCGCTCTCTCTGCGGCTAAACGCAACTTCTACAAAAAATATATACAAACTGATTTTGACCAGTCGCAAATTGAAGAGACGGGACATGCAGGTGCAAGTCTGCTATGCGACTCCCAAGCTCATGCACGCTGCACGTTGCGTTGTTCAAATCGAGCTTTGATTCAATATCACTCTATCATCTGTTGCGACTGTGGCCCTCTCAATCCTTATGTTCCGCATCTTCGAACCCGGAGGCGTTTCCGTATAACATCGTTCTATGCCAAGCTCCTCCGGAAACGAAAGCTACCAGTCGATCCCTTGTGATCATTGTAACGCTGAATATACCCTTATGCGCACGGTGTCACGCAATCATACATGCAGAATCATGAACCTGAGGCTATAACCCGCGTGGTCGGCAATTAGTAATGCTGAATAGATGCTGCAGTTGGGGGCGGTCTCGATGATATTTCCGGCCGATCTATGATGAGTGCTGCTGCAAGCGTTTTTTGGACTAGGATCGAGAGGGATGGTCCAGACTCCATGTGATGATGAGAGGGGCGCAGGGCTGCCATGATATGAGGACGGATTGTGATGGCCTAGGCAGTTGGAGGAGCGAGAGAGGCCGTGGGCCAAGCTGCGATTTTTGCGGATGAAGGGGCTGGGGATAACGATGAACGCTGAGCTGTGGCATTGGTGATATTAGAGCAAGAATTAATAGATAAACGCGGCTGTGACTTCCAATTGACAGTCTTCCCGATCCAAGCAATGCATGAGTACCGATGCTGAAAAATTGACGACAAATAGCCTCCGGGTGTATAATTGCGATGCAAGTGAGCGATGAAGCTCGCAACGCCGTTATCAATGCTTTTGGCCCATACAATGACCTAAAAATCAGCTGCTCGACCAGGCAGGACCTCGTTGCCAGTAGTTGCTAGATGGTTTAAGAACACTAGAACGGCCAATGTAATCTCTATGGCTGGGCGCGATATGAGGGGTATGATCCATCTGGTCGATTGGCCCACTGCTGTGGGTAGGGAACTTGCCAACTTTGAGGGTGGTGGGACAGGCTTGTAGGCGTCATGTCCTCGGTCTTGATCGCACTCGCACCGTATTGGTGGTTCATGGCACCCTCCCCTTGATGCATGTTGTAGTCCACCATCGCGTTTGGCCGTGGCAACGCATTGGCACCCGATTGAGCTTGGTAATTTGGGTGTTGTAGCTGCTGCTCCTGAGAGTGGTGACCCTGAACGGGATAATGCTGGGCCTGGTAATGCTGTTGTGTCTGAGCTTGATAATGGGGTTGCTGATTGAGGTGTGGGTATGGTTGAGGCTGGCCCAGACCCTGATGCTGAGGGTATTGTACTGGCCCGACTGAAGCGTAGCTCGATGTCGTAGGTGCTATGGAAGCATAGCCGTGACCAGAAGATGGTGGGTGGGACGGCGCATAGACTCCAGGGTAAGGGCCCTGGAGTGAGGAGGTCTGTGTGGGATGGTGAAGGTTGGGGTTCGGAGCGTACAGCCTTGGTGGATCGTAGCCGTTCTGGTAGTAGGCAGGGTAAGGATTCTGCGATCCTTCCACATTGTCGTAGGTTCCATCGCCAGCATCATCGAGATTTGGGAACTTGAACTTCGGCTGTTGCAATAACGTGTCTCTGATCTGGAGGTCCCTCAGAGCAGGGTCCTCTCTCGGCGTCTTGAGATTGTATTTCGCATCGTCCAGAGAATAGTAGGATACCAAGTGGTGTTGCACGCTTTGCACAGTCACGGTCATTGTCTTTTTCAACAGCCCGTTCTCTTTGAATTCGTATGAGTCCACCAGTGAACCAACAAGACCACGGTTGGCATCCTTATCCTCCTCGGCTTTGATCGCTGGGTTCGGTGATTCAGGAGAAAAAGGTCTGCTCTCGTCGGTTGTCGGTGTTGAGTTTGGGCTGGATGCAGGGTATGGGTCGCCCGGTTTGAGTGGCCTCTGGCTCCTCTTCGTAGCCCTCTTCTTCTCCCCAGGTGGAAAGGGGCTGTTCAGCTGGCGGTAGATGAGGAAGTTGGTCAGGATTCGACTCGGACTCCATGGTATGCCATCGGTCCATCTCTTAATCCCAGAGGTAGCCTCTTCGTACACGAACACATTCCCACTAACGATGAGTTGGTTCCGTTCCCGATCATGAGGGCGGCGGAAACAGTGGGCGAGAGTGCCGTTGAAACAGGCTTCGAAGACAAGAAGCGCGTCCTTTGTGGTCTCAATGTGCCCTCGCCATGTTGGTACACAGGCTGGGGCTTTCCCAGTATTCATACTTCGACCCTACTCGCGTCAGGCGTCGAGCGACGGCGAGCGTTGAGTCTTGAACCTCACCAATAAGGAAAACGTCAATCTGACTGTACTGTCAAGCGAGCCCCATATGATCGACCTGACTTGGAAGTGGAAACAGACTGCCGAGAGATTGAGTTTTCGGTAGCGAATAGGTCGCAAGAAGCGTTCGATTAAGGGTAGAGAAGCTCAGGAAGGATTCGGATCCTTGCTTCTACTTAAGAATCTGGTCAGAGTTTATGTCACAAATACACCTTCCGCCTTGTTCCTGATATCTGTTGAGTGGCTCGATGAGGCTGCTAAAAGGTGGAGAGGGTGGACACTGGAGGCGTCGGATGACGCGCAGGGTTGAGAAGATTTCCAAGCTCACAAGAATGCAGGTCGAGTCTTGTTGGGAGTTGGCACGACGTTAAAGGTGTGGAGCGGCTCTGTGTGCTGTAATCTGATAATACGACGTCAAGTTAGAGGTGCATCTGAGACAAGGCCATCGACAATATGTACCTACCGTGTAAACTTTTAAGATTGAGACCCTGTTAATCTGCTGATTGTAGCTACACTGAATGGTACCTTCCGAACGACTAGGTCCACACTATTGCGAGTCAGTTGAGTGGGGATACGTCGTGGATGTATGGTAGGGGTGTCTGTGCGCCTATATAGAAAACACTAGTAGAGAGAGCCTTGAAGCAACTACCGCAGGAACGAGCCGAGGTGTTGTATAATCATTGGTAAATCAATGAGGGGCGACTTCCTTCCGTTCCTTGACATTGTGTTGGGTCTGTATGTACCAATTTCAACCTTTCAGCTGAAAGAGGCATGCAGGCCTCTAGCTCACGTCATGCTCGATGCGACAGGTATCGACGCATCTGCAAGCTGCAGCTGCGTGAGAGGATGAGAAGACTGGTCATGTCATCGCTAGGGAAGGAAAGAGGCGGAAGTGCTTGAAGATGTCTGGCCAGATTCGAGGGATTCCTTCTAGCCTGGTTGGTCGGCTCAAGCAGGGTACATCCTCGCAGATACCACGGTCTTAGCGTGACAACGGTTTGCATGGCAAGCCAAGTGCTAATTCACATCCCTCCGTTTGATGATCTGTGTCCACTTGCGCATAAAAAAGCTATGCATATATTCGAAAATAGAAAAGAAGGATTTTCGGTCCGACCGACGACTGATTGGGATGGTGATTGGAGGACATCGAGATGGCTGAATTTGCCGTGGCTGAAGATTTACGAGAGTACGGGATCAAATGGGAAAGTCCATCCCCAAGAGTGCCAACACTTTGCCTCCATTTGTCTTTTAGTGTTGAAAAGGCAAGGACTGCAAACGAAACAGACCCGCCAGTCGAGGTGAATCATTAGCTCAAGGCAATGCCACCCGGTGATCTGGTTCAGCGAGTGAAGATGAAGCCTGGGCCTCTAATCCTACTTTAGTTCTAGGCCTTACGGGCCAACTCGCGGAGCAACCACCATTCACGACTCGTCACCTGCCTCCACTTACACTCTTACCACACGACGCGGACCTCGTCAACGTCAACAACATGTCGTCTACACACAAAGGTGCCCAGTACGAAGTCTTGACGGGAACGAAACCTGCTTAATGCCTTATGCGATCTACCCTGCAATGCGCATGCAACCTTGACAATCCTAGCTGTCCGATACCCAACGTCCCGCGCCATCCCGTCGTCCAACGAGCACCAGAAAAGCTGCCTATATGGTCTACAAAGTAAATGTTGTGTAGGAACGTTGATATTTATAAACTTCCCGGAACGCTCACGGGAGGAAAGCGAACCTCAACTTTATCTCATACTTGGGGATAGCAGTCTCAAACCTTGACAGTATGAAGCATCTGAAGTGTAGCGGGCGAACTTTCATTGCGAGAGAGTTTCGGCATAAGGTTCAATCACGCCTTGTCACTCGCCTACTCGTCTACTCGTCTACTGTTGTGTTGGTTGTGCATGTTGTTGAGCTGCCACGGCGGTATTCTCTATTTCCAGGCGGCGCTAATGTAGCTAGCTACTAAACCGCATGCAACATACGCGCTATATCCGATCCTTGATACCGCGTCATCGTAGAACTTCCAGGGACGCGATGTGGTAAACAAATATTGCTGTCAGCTCCCTATTTATCTAGGTCGCTGTTCACTCCTATAGTAGGCTTAATGTTAGGCGCTCTAGTTTACGACGGTGACAGCGACTGCGATAGTAAGGGGTAGTCTATAGTGAGGTACCTTGATCTTTACCATAAAGATGAGAGTCCTTGGCACCTCAACTCAGCTTTCATCCGACCTTGTATACCCAGCTGTAGCAACGCTATATAGCTAGCTTCATTAGCGCCGCTTGGAAATAGAAACGACCGCCATAGCGGCCTGGCGACCAATAACCAAGACACCAACATGTTGGTGCATCCGATTGGAAATGGTGTGACTTTCGCCACCAACTTCTACCCTTCCATATTTGTTTTACCTGCATGCGATGGGATGCCTTTTTGGGCAAAAACCAGACCAGGACTGACGATTTCCAGTCGTAAATCGCCAACTCACGATCCTGTAGGTAATTTGTGGGCGATTGGTTCCTGCATCTACCCACACACTCAAGTGTGAGTGGGGAAGTCTCAATGTCACTCAATATGATAGGCTGCCACTCTGCTCACCGCTAGTATTTCTGCAGACCACGCTCCGGTCTCCCCACGTGGCGTTCAATTAGGCTTTTTGCATATTATCTGGACACTGGATTCAGCTCTCTCCTACATCCCTTTGCCCCTGGTCGTCCGAGAAGCTCTTCAGTTGTTGCACGGATTGGGCTCGTACACATCGTATAGTATGCACCTAGCCGTTAAAACCCAAGTCGAAGATCCTGGCCTGAAGCACCTGGTAGAACGGATTACTCGTCCATGGGCTTGGAGTGGGGGATCATGGGCATGAGATCCTCATTGAGTTCGAGACTTGGTGCGGCATCGACGATTGATCACATGAGCCTCTACTAGCCAAAAAGCGTTTTCCATGGACAATCCTTGATCAGTGAATGATTTTCAACAGTCTCTGGGTCCAATGCAGAAGAATACTCCGAAAGGGGACACAGCACGAGGCGATATCCTGGAAGGGTGCTCCAGAATGATGGTGCTTGTCAAGAATGTAGTGACGGGTAATGTTAATTTTGACCGTTATGTACAGCACATGATCCAGGCGCCTTACACAGCTTACGAGCCTCGTCCGAAATGGGGACCGATGCGCGCCCTTTTCTCCCCATATATAACGCTAATATTGCCAAGATCTTCGCTCGTCTTATGCTGATATCTTGCCCCGCCACTTTCAAGGATGAGACTCTAGACAAATCAGGACCTTTTGACACAATGGCTGGGGCACCACAAGCGTCGAGAAATTGTCTGCGTCAAATAGTCAGGTTTCAAGCATACCGTAGGGTTCGCAGGGATCGAGATGACTAAGAAAGTCCGGAACTCAAATTGATACGGCCGTATCTATTTGGGACGAGGTGCAAAGACAAGAAAGTTGCGTTGGGAATATCAAAGCTTCCAAACGTTCTCGCTGGGAATAACAGCGACAGGAACGGGAAATAAGATGATTGGGTGCATCAGTCGTCTTGTCTTTCTCTTAGGACCTTGTGCCCATCCGAGAAAAGGCAATACGATCAGTTGAAATACGCGACTTTAAAAGGACATCCTTCGACGGTTAACGAGATAACGAAGCATACGTGCAGTACGTGTACCAGAAATCCCGCTCAGACCGCACCTGACCAATACGTTGATTAATTCCGTTGTGAGTCATTGTTTATTGCAAGGTGTAGCATCTCCTTCCATGATGATCAATTGGCTATTCCTCTTGGGCTTACTTTCCAAAGGGAATGTGCTCTCAAGCTCATCGCCATATATCCGTGGCAGAGCCCACGAAATACATGGCTATGAAACAATTGTTTTGGTTCTTCTGAGAATCGCTGTAAAAGTCGTGGAGTGTGGGCACTGGGCTATCTGTGATTGCGATTTGGTGGATTCACAAGCAAAACCGGCTGCGTATCTCAGTGCGGCTTGTCCAGGGAGAAACACCTTAGTTCCAATTATATACTTTTTTTCAAAAAGAATCTAAGATGCGAACCAGTTTCAAAGGGAAATGCTGTTTAGAATCTTGTTTTCTTTCGGTCAAGACCACAGGTCCCAACATCGAAAAACGTTGCAAATCTTCGACACTAACCAGCCAGATAATCTCATGCAATGGATCTCCAGCAAAAACTAAAGTATTTTGGCTTGTATAAGCTTTCTTCTTTCATATCTTGTTGTCCTTGATCTAGGCAGGTTTGGGGATCTTGTTCAAGGGACGGGAAGTTTTCTAATATGCACCGAGGGATGAAATACCAAGAAAATGTTCTTGACAGCTCCTGCTATGTCTACAGCGACTAAATCTGATTAGCCGCGGACCTATCGAGTCTCCAGGATGGTAATCTTAGGGCTAGCGAATGGATTCATTGTTCAGGTCCTTGGAGGCTTAAGTGGCCCTATCATCGACACGGTGCCACTACCAATAGAACTACTCTATACCCACTTAGAAAACCAGAACAACACCAATGGGCACGTCTAGGGGTAAGGGGAGGACTGGTATTACTAGTGCTAGGTACCTCGGGGCTATGTGCACTGCTGCCAAGCATCTCCGCAACTTCAATCTACTTCGCTGACACGATTTTCGAGTCTAGAGGCACATAGTAGTCCAATAAGTCGGCGGTTCTGAATCGAGAATCAAGACACAGTGGCTACCGAATCATTTCCAGTCGTGTATGCTGCTCGGCATGCCGCATTGTGGCGTGCAGAGGGAGCTGCAGCTGCAGCTACGTGGGGCTGAGCTGAGTCTCAGACCGCAAGGCTATGGGCATTGAAATTACATACAATCTCTTCCTGTTTGTAATGTCGCTATGCGCATACCATTTTTTGGGCCCATGACTTCGATGGAGCTTCTCACCACCTCTGGAGTTGCAGCTTTCACAAGGGCCTGCCGGTGAAGCACACCAGCAATTATGGCCGAGTTTGGCATTATCGCGTCGGTGATACAAATCGCAGACGTGGGCCTTCGCATGAGTGTTAGACTGTACACCTTCGGTGAAATCGTCGCCAGTGCAGACAGATCGGTCATCTCGATATCGAAGGACGTCTCGTTGACTTCGTCCGTTCTGAAAGAGCTTGGGCAAATACTTGGGAAAGATGAGGAGGGCCTTTTGTCAAGGAACGCCATTGATACGGCGGATACTGTCGTGAAGGAGTGTTTGGAGGTCTTTGAAGAAATGGAGAGTATCCTGTTGAAGAAAATGCCCAACCTCAGGACGCCGGGAGGGAAGACGCCTAAGGCCGTTCTCCTTCTAGAAAGAGTGAAATGGTCTTACCTACAACCCAAGTTGCAGTTGCTTTGTAGCAACTTGGATCGATTGAAATCTACGCTACTCCTGATGCTCAATGTGATCACGTACGCTAGGCAGGTGTCTGGGAAGTCAGTATCTCCTTCGGCTAAAACGGTGGCTCTCAGTCCACTGAGTTGACATTACTGTAGAAGTGAACCTGCTTCTGTGGTAGCGGACCAGAGGAGCCTGATCGAGGACTTAGCGCGTTCCAATCAGGAATACATCCGCAGATACGAAGGTCTGAAGCTCGCCATTGAAGCTAAAGCCCCTAACATAGAGCACGATGTTCAAGCTGGCAGTCAAGAAGATAGCCTTGAAAATAATGGAATCCAGACCGTGGACTTCAATACTATGAACATCATAGCTGGTGTCCAAGGAGATCCCATTAATCCAGATCCCGAAGCGATGTTGTCATCAACGGAAGTCTACGATGTTGCGGAAGGCTTGCTGCTAACCCATCTTGAGCACTATCTCGACCTCCTCAACAACCTACTTGAGGAGACTGATGAAGACAAATATGCGATCACTACTGACAGCCATACCGCGATGAAAGCGGGCATTGGTCAAATATACGAACGTGAGATGCGTGACTTGGTCCTTGTGCACGACCTTAAGGCGATAAGGAGTGCTGAAGAGCAGCTCGCCCCACAGGTCAAGAGAGTAAGGAAGCGTACTGAGCATGCAATGGAGAGTCAGGACACGCTTGAGGGTGCGGCTAAGACTGTAGTTTCATCGCACAAGGTCATGACACCCAATACTGAGAACAACCACTTGCCTGGAATGTCGGATTTGTCTCTGAACCCTGAAGCTAGCATTGCTCAACATCCTCCATCAAGGAAGCGTAAAGCAACCGACCAAGCACCCCTGAGCGGGTCCATCGCTCAACAGGAGCCTTCTACTCCTATACCTGCAGCTCTCTACGTTCAAGCATTACATGACTTCGATGCCAACAAGGAGACAGGCCTTAGCTTCAAGCAAGGAGACGTCATACAAGTCACTATCCAATCGGATAGCGGTTGGTGGGACGGTGTCCTTAACCGTGTTCGTGGTTTCATCCCCAGCAACTTCTGCGTGGTAATCACCGGAGATCCTCCCACGACCAATCTGACTTATAAACACCACTGGCGTCCTACTCCGGGAACGATGGCCGCCGACCTTACAGCCAGCGACTTACGACCCCCTGCCCAAATGGCTATACCAGATTTGGGACTCGTACTACCTCCGCCCTCACCTCCTCCTCCGAGATTCAACGGCTATATCCCTGCAAGTGATTCAGGGTGGGCTTGGGGAAAGGATCCCACTGTGGGCTTCGGGAAGTCTGGAGGATCTGAGTCCAAGACTGGGAACATAGCTTCAAAATCGGAACGAGATAGGTCGTCTTCCCTTCAGCCTAGTGCGACGGGGTCGAGAATTTCAGACCGAAGACAAAACTCAAACGTAAGGAGAACAAAAGTAAGGAGAAATGAGAGCCGAACCAGTCTTTTCGAAGGAGGGGCATTACGGCATCGAAGGGCCTTAAGCGTAGTTCAATGGAATATGGTCGATGATGAGGAAATTCCTACCAGATCATCAGAAGCAAAGTATGACGCAGAAAAAGCTCTCGCCACTGATGGTCTTACTCTGGAGGACGCAGGCTCTGATATTGTTGACAAACTCGTGAAACGATGGACAAAATAGAGGTGGTATACAACCCATGAATCACAGTGACTGCAAATTCCCCAATGACGAGGACCTTTCTGTCGTTTCAGGCTATGAATCTTCAGGCGCAATACAACCGTCGATGCTTGACTAATACGCTGAACCTGCTTCCTTAAGAAGAATTTAAGCCGTACATACAAGCTTATCAGGCCTATTACCTGTGTTCTAATTTGTTGACCCGAGCGGTGGTACTTGGGTCTGCACGCACACTTGTCAACAGGCAGTACAATACTTGCTTACTGCCAGACAATGCTGCTGCCAAATCTGCTCATTGCCTTCGCCAAGGTTGTGGATCGTCTAAAATACCAAATTCGGAACCCTGACGTCATCTACTCACTCTTGATGATCGCTGAGTACCCACTGAACGGGATCAACTAGAAAGGTTCTATTTCTCTGCTCTTATAATGTCAACAGAGTTTTGAAACTCTGACATTGCGGTAAGGCTTCGCTTGAAAAGAGCTGCCAGCGTTTTAGATGAGGGAGTAATGGTCCATCGTGTAAAGGACACGGGTCGAGAATATCATTCATTCGAAAGCATGACTGACTAACGTAAGCAAAGCCAACCCATGAATACACCTCAATCGTCAAGCCCAAGCGTCTCAATCGCCAAAACCCCAGCAGTCTCCACGTATCAAAAGATTCTGCCACCCCTTCACCTCTCCCCAGCGCCACTCTAAAGCCCACCTCCTCGTTTGATACATGAGATAGTTCATCCAAAAACAGGCTTCTGCTCCGCACCCTCCACAGCATGCTGATAGCTCATCCGATCTTTAGTATAAAACTCCACGCCCGTCTTCGCAAAGTCCCTAATGCTCTTGTCATCGATACTACCAGCCTTGACACACACAGCATCAGGCATAACCTCCAGCATAGTGTAGAGCGAGGAGCCGCAGTCTAAATCTTACGTCAGCAACTTTGCCCTCGGCCCCGTTTTATTACCGGCACAAACGATGCAAGGTGGTGGACCGGAATGGAACATACTGCCGCAGAACCAATGGTCGTTCATCTTGCCGCTGTCGCCTTTGACGTTGTAATTCTTCGGGCTGCCCTTTGTGACTTTGAAATCTTTGCGCGGGACGACGAGGTTGGAGGTGTAGGCGCCCCCGGACCATTTTTGGCAGTCGGTGCAGTGGCAGAGGGCAGTGACCATGGGCTCGCCGGTATATTCGTAGGCGACTTCGCCGCACATGCAGGAGCCTTTAGCCATTTTGATTATCGATGGTAAGGAGTTTGGATTGTATTAGGTTTGATTTAGTGTGGTATAGGATGTTGCGATTGGTTCTTGAAGGAGTGAGATGGATTCTTACAATAATAGTAGAGAAGGGTAGGATGAGTCTTTATCAACCACAATCAAGAAATGTAAATAAAGTCATCTCGGTGTTTGGAGGGGTATGCAGGTGCGGGGTGGGTTTCTTAGCACCATCTCGACGTCAAAAGACCCTCAAAAGACCCTGATAGGCCCTTTTCTCCGACGTAAGATCTTCAGGAACAGAGACTAGTTGTACGAGTATTTGTCACAATGTAGAACGTGAGTGCATTGTGCATAGAAGAGTAAGCGAAGGTTAGGTTCGTTACCCTTGAATGCTCATCACGGTTGGGGAAGGCTTCTTCCGAATAATAAGCGCATAAACATCGTTAGGAATGAAAATCAATCCATGGGGTAACACCAGTGGATGGCCAGACAAAAGTGAGTTGGCCAATGCCAGACTGTCTATTAATAATGGACGCCTCCCCTAAAATATACAAGCCCAGCCACGCTATGCTATCTACAACAACTTAATGCTCGTCTTGCGGCATGGTGCCCAAAATTCACTATCGTACAGCGTATCTCGGAAATCAATCGATGTCTGTTAGTGACTGATCCGGGCGAAGAGGATCAGGCGATGGCAGCGTAGATGGTACAGTACCATTCGTCTGGACAGCCATCTTGGTGGCGATTCGGCCGAAATACTGGATAACCAGGGCTTCGGTATAGTAGCTGTGCTGTGCTGAATGGTCTGAAACCAAGTTATGCCTAGGGATAACAATTAGTCACCTAATCAAGAGTACCTCGTATGGGGAGCTTACGCCAGCTCGTGAGCCATGACCACACTCCAATACACCGTTGCATCAGCCCTATTCCCCTGCTGCACAGGCGGGAGATGCAAGTTCTCAAAGTATCGGTAATTGAAGAACAGCGCTTTGCTCTGGTTGAAGGCAATGGTGCTCCCTGAATCATCGTAATAGATATGCACCGTATTGCGCTTGAGGCTGAATGCGTCGGCGCAGTCCAGTAGTATTCCAGCGAAAAGCTTTAATGCAGATGCATTCGCAGCCAGGAACTTCGCAGCAGGTATGCCATTCGCTACAACGGTATTAGACAGGAAAACCCGGACGGCAGAGATCTCGCCAATGTATGAGATGTCTTGGCCCGGTTTAGCGTCGCAGTAAGTTGCGGTCTCTTTGACGTCGTTAACGGATGGTTGGCTTGCTACACTTGTGGAGTTGTGAGCGCGAGATGCATGGATGGCGTTGACGAGATTTTGTTGGAGCTGATGCGGTGCGGTCGCGGTTTCTGGTTGGGGAGCTTGAGTGATCTGTTTTTGCCCCTCTTTCTGGGTGTATGGTGGTGGTGCATCTTCTTGAGAAGCCTCGACGCCTCTGATTCTGTCAGGTAGGGCGTTCTGGCTGGAATGGCGCCTGTCAAATCCGAATTGCCTCCCAATGCCTGAAAGGAAGCCGCGAGGTTTAGGCTTGATTGACTCATCTTCAGTCGCTGGTGGGCGGTCGTGACGGTTGCGCTCTGGCGAGTCTGGGAAGACTCCTGGCATCAAGGCCTGGTTCTGCGCCTTCGCAACATTCTCTGCTTGCGTCTGTTTCCAAGCTGCTTCACGGTCTCGCATCTCGCGCTGCTCTTCCTCCAGCTGTTGCTTCCGAGCATCCTCGGCAATGCGGGCTTCTGTCGCCTTCTGGTTGAGCAGACGAGCAACATTGTATCCTCTGGATCGGAGCTTGGGGAGACTGGACTCCAAGATCATCTCCAGCATAAATATCGATTCTGGCTTCGAACGTTGCAGTAGCACTGGTACCAATGCCTGGCTGACCTCAAGCATGTCATAACCGCCCGCAGTGACGTAGAGTATGGGCTTCTGGTTGTGCATGACAGCGCTCCTCTTTGTTGTGTAGTCGAGGTTGTATCCTCTCAAAGACTTCTTCAGAGTGATGAACTGCACACACTTGACCCTAAGATTTTGCTCTATCCATTTCGCGTTGTGCTTGACGGATTCTGGTGAGTATCCGTGTAAGAAAAGGCGGACTCTCTCGTGGAGCAGCTGTTGTAGTTTCAGAGCCAGTGCCTCGTCTTTTGCAATCATTCCAATAGATTGGTGCTCTTCGAGCAGGCTGGAGACTTCGGGTGCGCCCAGACTATGATAGAAGTCCTCGAGGGTTTCCTCCATTGGCGCAGCAAGAAGGCTCGTCTTGAACTGGCTGTAAGTGATGAAGTCGTCAACAATGACGACTTGACCAGCGTTTGCAAGCTCCCAAGATTTTATCCCAGAGTCATCTTCGTCTTCGTGATCCCCTTTGCTTGACTTGGAGCTGATTTCTCTGTATGCCAGTAGGCATTTGACGCCTTTTATATCTTGAACCAAAGTCTTATCCTTTTTTAGAGTACGCCATGAAGCAGCAACGCTTCTGAGAAGCTCCAAATATCTGGTATCACCAAGGACTGAAAATATTCTTGCCGGCTCACGAACTAGCAGCCTCATCAGCTCGATTGTACTCGGCTCATGCTTAGAGCCAACTCTCAAGAGAAACGTGTTCGCTTCATGTCCAAAATCCACATAGTCAAAGATGTCGGCGTACTTGTCGCTATCACCCAGGAAGCATATTCGAGGAGGTATGTGTACTAATGGCTCAGACTTCTCGTCTTTGGGGGTGACAACGCTCCTTGATTTGGACGCAACAGGTACGATCGCTGCCGCGCCAAGAAATTCAGCGTGCCCGTCGTTAAGATCTGAGAGGCGGCTTGCGAAGTAAGCAAAGATCTCACGTGCATTGCGCTTTGATTGCGGAGGGCTTTTCATCACACGATTGACACACTCAACCAGAGGTGGATCAGGCTTGACACCGAATTTCAAGGCATGGATATGCAGGTCCTTACGCAAGATGTCAAAGCCCATGATGGCTGCTCGCTCGCTCGAAAAGCAGTTGTTCGGCGTTGCTGCCTTCTTTTCGTCCCCTTGCACAGGAAGATACGGTAAAGTGACATTTGAGTGGTCGAATTGCGCATAGCCTTTGGTCTGATGGTAATCAATGAAGTACTTCAGAGCATGATGTCGAAGACCAAAGTCTTGATTGATCGCGGCAGTTGACATTATCTTGATAAGGTCGATGTAGCTCGGTGCTGCGCGGAGGCCAAGGAAGGTCAAGAAACGGCCTTCAGCTGATTCGGGTCGATACATGCCTGGCCACTGCATCGTACGAAGTTTTAACCGTCTTAGTGCTTGGTCAGGCTCGAAAAGCTCAGACACTAAGTAGCGCTCGTTTGTAGGCTGAAGAGCCTCTGTTTCCGCAGGACAGATTTTCATTCTCCTCAATCGATCGATATCTGCAGCAGGGATGTCAAGCCGGACTGATGCCAAGTATTTGACGAGGTCAACATGGCTCCATTTGCGGGACGATGCTGGAATCTGGGTCTTGGAAGTAGAAGATGACTCCATCAATCGCTCGAACACAACTCCAATTTCTACAGTCTTTCGTACCCCAAGCGCGTTCAGAAATTTCTCTTTGACGCTCGATACACCCGTGATCACCGGCAAGTCGTCAAAAAGCTTAACGGTTGGGAAGTAGGCCTCTGCAGGCCTCCTCATGCCCATCTTAGTGGGGATTATAGTTCGAGAATTCAACAATTCAACGACTGTCGCTTTGGAAGATTGGCTCAATCCCTCCCACTGCTTGGAAATGATCGGCAAGACAGAGCTGGCGAATTCTGGAGACGTCGTAATGTCCTGGTCCGCCGCAAGGTCACCGCGACCGCCAATGTTCTCTACAAGCCACCGAAGCCAAGGAATAATGTGCAGGTCTTCGAAGCCCAAGAGTTCCAAATCAGCTTTAGTCATCTTCTTTGTGAACTTGAATGGCAACGTGCTGGGCGGGATAGGCATTTCTGGGGGAATTCTCGAAGTATTGAGAAAGTTTCTCATATCTCCAAGCAGGATCAGTCTTTCGTTACCATCCTCGTTGTCATTCGCCACAGTCACGTCAAGCAGAGCACGTATTATCACTCCGTCGATCTCACTGATGCGCGCTTTGTGACCAAGCCACTCCAAGAACTGTTGGAGCTGAGCCCTATCCAATGTTTTTCCTTCCAGCTCTGACTTGATGTCAGAGATCGTTATCTCGGTGATGACGCCGTAGTCAATCATTTTCTTAATTAGACCTACACTTCTCAAAGCTTCTGGAAGAGTGGGAATGCCCTCAACGAATCCAAGTTCTTCTGGTGTAATGCGTACCTTAGATGACGGCATCACTCCTTGCGTTGACAAGGTAGACACAGTCGTCTTCTGATTGCAGGTCCAGAATGCTTCCTCCATCAGCGTACCAACCTCGGAAGATGGTGTAGATTCGCTCCAGGTGTAGGTACTGTGGAGAAGCAGTGCCTCAGGAAGTACAGCAGCAATGTCTTCTTTGCAAACACGTTGTCTTCCCGCTGTTCGCACTGATCTCGAGAGCTTGTCCTTCAAGCCTTCCATCTCATGATGCCAAGAAACACGGGCTGCTATGCCAGCTACCCGCAGGAGCTCGACGTTCCACACTCGGACATAGCGATTGTTCAAATCGATAGACTCTCGCTCAACCGTGGGTATGACAGACGGAGTGCTGATGTGGATGTTGAGACCGGTGGTTTGGTTTGTTGTGAAGCCAATGAAAATTCGTCCTTTGCCATTGTGAGGAATGAAAGTGCTGAAGATCTTGGGCGCCGCTGAAGCCTTGTGACTGTTTGAAGCTGAAGCAACCTGCTCATCATATGATGCACTAAGGAGCGAAATGGTAGTCCACTTAGGTGGAGGCTTCTTTGTTGCTCTCTCGAGCTCAGACGCGAAATTTTGATTGACGCCTGTCTTTACAGTAGCTTTATTAACATGGATGAATACCGTACCACTCGACTCTCCCATGAGATCCTCCTCCAAACTTTCTTGAATTTGCCTCTCTTCCTTAGCCGCTTTATCTAGTGCTGCGTTGTTAGGGATGCCTGGAGCAAGCCGGGAAAAGAATCCTCTTAGCGACTGACTCGACTGAGCCCCTTTCACTGTTGAGCCTGACCCAACGTCCTTGACACCATTATGGACAGCTTTGGGCTTCCATTCCACTGCTTTGAGCCACTTGGCATCTAGTTGTGCAGCTTCTTGGGTCACACCTGTCACCTTCATCAGGCCTTCGCGTGTCTTCGTCTCCACTTCTTTCTGTATTTGCAGGTCCACATTTGGTGCGATCTTCTTATTCAACGTGGCTATTCTGATGTCGTCGAGGAATAATTCGATGCCCTCAAGCCCGACAAAGGTCAGACTACTTGTTAGGAATTGACACAGAGAAAGTAATGATGGCACTGGCGATGTGTGGCTTCGCATGGGGAGGACAAATGTAGTATTGGTAGTCTGACCATTGGGCAAAACCAGTCTTTTCGTGAACAAGGCATCCTTTTGCCAGTAGAATGCCAGAGCTTCTTTCCCAGAGGAAACAAACGGCTCCTCACAGTCAGCAAAGACGCTGTAGAATCCCACTCCAAAGGCACCGATCTTGGTCTCGTCCGGATTTCCCTCTGCTATCTTTTTCAGCCTGTTCCAGTCAGGGTCCTGGAATGCCGCTCCATTGTTTTCAATTATCATACTCTTCAGAGTATGATGCACTAGCACATGCTTCAGGCTAGCTGACCGCTCTGAGCTCTGTGGAACGGGTACTGTAGGCGAAGGGAGGGTTTCGAATCTGACGATGACTTTAGAAGCTTCAGCATCGGCAGCATTTTGGAGGAGTTCTCGTAAAGTCGTCCATTCTCCTGAGTAGCGAGCAAGGACCTTGTCAATGAGGGCGCGTGTATTGACTGTGACCGCTTCAGCATCATCGCCTGCACCCATAGTCTGCGCCCGGAGGGCATCATAATCGACTTTGCCACTCATCATGGGTATCAAGCCGATATGTCTGACCATTCAAATGAAGAGTACTATCAGGAGTGTTGCGCGTACATAGACCCAGTGCCCAACTTGGTGTACATTCTAGATCTTGTTCTTGTATAATGCCGTTTTCTGACAAGGAAGTTGCCCCTGGTAGTGGATGAGTCTAAGAAATGAACGCCTGAAACATGCAAAGAAAGAAGAAGCCCGAGGTACAAACGAGACAACCACAATGTGGAAAGGTGGCGTTTGGAGTCAGGCTGGAGCTTTGCTGTTATCTCCGTAAACATGTCGTAGTGTTAAGGAAACTATGTATGTGGACGTATCAATCTTCTCCGCGACTCGAGCATTCCGCCGTACAGTTCGCATCTACAATTCCAGGGCTTTGGGTAAGATACCAATGTCAGGAGGTCCTCTTGACGTTAGATTTCCTGCAAAAAGGTCATGGACTTTGGGTTGATAGCCTTCTGCTCGAGGGCGCCTCGAATGTCATGGACCTTGACCCATTATCTATAGTCACTCCTGCGCGTGTAAAAGTATTGCTACTTCCTATCGGTGAAAATGTCAGGGAATCAAGATTTGCGAGCTTTGTGAAGAGACTCCAGCATGTCAATGTGGTGCGACTGGGAGATGTCAGTCCAGACAGTAGGCCGCATAGAAGTATACAGCAGCTCGCTCACGCTCTTCCAGAATCAGGCTAATTGTTATGTATAGCTATGTTCTCGCCCCTTGCTTTCCCTGAGGGGCTCGTATTCTATGATTTGTCGACGACCATTACTCCACCATCTCACCTGGCATTAGCTCCCTTCGAAATTTACAGGGAGACCTTGGTCGTGGTTGGGATTGCCGATGGAAGAACCCTGGTGTCTGAGAAGGGAGACAGAACATCGTCTGGGGAAAGAGATCGAACAGCGGCAAGTTTCAACCAGAACGACTTAGAAGACGATGCTCTGGAATCACTGTCACGCGAGCTTGACGGATTGAGGAAAGACTTTCCTAAGGCACTTGTGCACCAGATCCTTGTATTCGACAGTGAAGCCTCGAAGCTGCCAAACGGTGTATCTCCTGTTCCGCCACCAGAGAGATCGCGTACGACGACGGTCAAAACGGTCATGTGCGATTTGACTTCGAGACTGCTCGCTGAGATGACCACATACGCAAAGTCGCTTCAGGGTCTCCCCTCCTTAGACACCCCTAGGGTATCATCAGGACCGACTGGCCCAAATGGGACATTGTCGGCTTTACCAGCTCATATGGGTGGATCATCGAGGTCTGGTTCAGCTGCCGAAATCTCACCGGCTTTCTCTCCGGTCGAAGAACGCCCAGGGCCGTCTCATCGGATGTCCATGCCTGCCAATCTACCATCAGGTAGGAATTCTCGATCCTCTGCCCCCGGCAGTCGCGCTACCTCCCCACCCAGTGGCACCGGTACGCCCCCCACGAACTTCAATGAGATGAAGGGGCCGTTGGTTGTTCATTCGCCTCCAAAGACATCAGGTAACAATAGATCAAGGACAGCGAGCCGAGATAGGGGTTCAATCAATGGTTTTGGCTCCGGCGGTCTTGGGGAAAGGGAAAGGAACAAAGGCAAAGGCCGCATAGGGGTCGTCGTTGGCGCTATGTACCTGCTAGCTGGACGATGGCCTGATGCTGTTAAAGAGTTGGTGCAAAGTGCTTCAATTGCTAGGGGCAGCAGCGATTACGTCTGGCACGCTAAGGCTATGGATTACACCCTAGTCTGTCTTTTGATGTACGCTTGGGTGGGCATGGATTTTCGTGTAAGCCTCCACAAGATAGATGAATGCAATCTAGGAGAATTTTCCATCCATCAAAAAGTGAAGCTGAGGCGTCCAGATACCCGACATTATTTTTTCAAGCACAGAAAAGTCCTCGAGCTCTTCGAGATCCTCCAACCACGGTCCTTCCAGCAGTTTGCCTGATTTCACTACCAGAAAATCTCTTGACCCTGAGACTCGCGCTGCAACCCTGCGAAGCATCATGAGTCTCTTACCAGACCTGACAAACAACATATTGAATCTATACTCTCGAGCATGGACGTTCACAGATGACAAGCTCCCTCCCCTCGCGTTCTCGCAGTCTGCTCTTCGCTTTGCCAAGCTACTCAGCGCCGTTCACCTCTCGCATGGGCTTCTGGACGATGGCCTCCTTAGTCACCTTGTGCTCAATTCAGCGATTGCGCCGAAGGAGAATGCGCCGTCAGGGGCAGCACCATTTCTCACAAAGACGGAGCTTGTCAATCTGTTGTTTCGGGCGTACCCGCAGCCTCTCTCAGAATCATCACTCTCAATTGCAGATCGCACGACTGTTCTGGCTGGTATAGCCTCTGTGCTCTCCGAGCTTGGGTATCATCGCAAAAAGGCTCTGATATTGAAGGAGCTTACTTCGGGCCTCCTACCGGCCCTTGTTCAAGCCAGGAAAGATGGCGCTGCCGAGATGGGTGTTCACCCTGCGGCCAGTCTTGCGACTCTCAATGCGACCATGCGGGCCATTCCACTGGAGAGTGCTGGCTCTCCTCACGATGACTCTGAGGAAGGCGTGCGGCATTTACTATCGCTTGTTTGTCAGGCTTATGGTATCACGTCACAAAAGCCGATGGCCAATCCCAGTCCGAACGCGGCTCCAACCTCGACGATGGAAGCCGAAGGCCTCTCGTCTTTGCCGCCAGCTAATGCAGTCGAGGTAACGGTTACTTGGGCTCTCAAGCAAGCGTCTTCGAAGGCGTGTGGGTCTCAAAACTTGAAGATGGACATTCTAAGATCCTGCATCAACCTTTGCGAAGCCCTTCCAGATCTCGGCGGCGCTCTACGCTACTCTGCAGAGCTCTTGCGGATCGGAGGCAGTGGTATAGCGCCAGGGCCAGACAGCAGTGACGGCTCACCTGATATACCCATGGAGGAGCAGGTACGGCTCGCTAACAATATTGCTCGAACACTCAGCGCAGCACGGCACTTGGGGCTAGAGCATCCTGAAGCTGACTACTGGGACGACTTCCTCGTTAGAGGGATCGAGATCGTCAAAACAAATCCATCGAGGGGCTTGCTTCCACATGCAAAGTCAGAATTGGAGATAGTAGAGACGATCGATGCCAAGCAAGAGAATGATCCGTTTATATACAATCCTTTCCTAAAGGCGAAGGCCATGGGTGTGGCAGAGCCTGTTCTAGTTGCCTACGAAGAAGCCTTCTTCAGGATCACCTTGCAGAATTTGTATGATTTCGACATTGTCATAGAATGGATTAAGCTGGTATCGCATGGAGTGTCCTTCGAGTGCTCGCCTCAACCTACGTCGATCGGCCCCTACAGGACGCAGACCATACTCCTCAGCGGTACGCCACAGTCAGCCGGCTCTCTGGACATTCTTGGCTGTGCTGCCAAGGTTAGGGGCTGCCGAGAGCGAAGCTTTCCCATATTCAAGGAGCCATGGTCGCTGAAGGCAGACGCGAAAGGACGACATGTGCAGCTAAAGGACGAAGGACGTCCTCCCTCAACTGTCCCCGACGCTGGCAAAGGCAAGGAAAACCTTTCTCCAAAAGGGCCAACTGCCGTGACGCTTGCACTGAATGTCATTGGTGCTCAGCCCGATCTAGTCATGAAGAGCATCTCCACTCCTCAATCGGCTGTGATGCTTCTTGAAGGAGAAACCAAAAGATTCACTGTGACGTTGCAAAACAGATCTCGCACAACCGCGGTCGATCTGCTACTCGTCTCATTCGATGACTCCACAGCATCTCGAGGGCAGAGTGCGCTGTCGAGCAAGGAGTTTTCGCCGGTCGAATTGTACGAGCTCGAGATTGAATCGGCTCAGAAGCAGTCCTTCCAATGGTTACGAAAAAAGGATCAAGGTTTGCAAATGATGCCTGGCGAAGAGGTCTGCCTCGAGGTTGAGGTACTTGGGAAGCCTAGACTGTCATATGGTACCATCCAAGTAGACTATGGTCATCTTGGTATGTTCAAGGCAGACATCAAAGATCGCTTCTACACTCGACAACTTATCATTCCGCTCACCGTCACCGTCAATGCAAGCATAGATCTTATTCGCAACGACTTCGTGACGCTTCCGAGGGATCTCCAACCATCCCAGGCGCAGAAATTCCAGGAAAGCAACGGCCCTATGCAAGACCCATCCACGAAGGCCATCTCCCACACGCCCTCACTATCCGTCGAACGCCTCCAACCTCTTCTTGAGCGCATCAACTCCTCATCATCCTTGACGCCTCACTGCCTCCTTCTCCTTGATTTCCACAATCTCTCGCGCAACACCCTTACCATCACTCTCGACCTATCCGATCCAGACTCTTCACAGCAGCCATTCAAACATACCCAGACCATCACACCAGGCACTACCCAGCGCATCCCTTTCCCAATCCCACGCATCTACTTGCCTGACGCCGACGCCCCCATCCCCTCCCTGAATCCAGCCAACAAACGCCAATTCGTCGTATCCGCCACCAAAAGCAGCCCCGAAGTAGAGCGCGCCATGCGAGAAGCATTCTGGTATCGAGAAGCACTGCTGAAACGTCTCAATGCTACATGGAGAGAGGAATGCACGGGCAGAACAGGCAATGTCTCGCTACGAAGTCTACAACTAACAACCTCCATGATCTCCACCTTCAAGCTATCAGACCTCTCCATCCATCTCTCCATCACCGCTGCCGAGCCCAACGCGACCGTAACCCAAACTTCTCCCTCAACCTTCCACGCCCCCACAGACACCTTCCTCACCCTCCTCGCTACCCTTCACAATCGCTCCTCAGCCCCCATTCGCCCTCTCCTCCGCCTCCAACCCACGCTAGCAAATCAACCGCCCGCTATCGCTCTCGATCTCAGCAAGAAGCTACTGGTGAACGGCGTCTTACAGAGGCCGCTTCCGACGCTAGAGCCTGGAGCTACGGCTGAGATTAAGACAGGGTTTTGTGTTCTTGCTAGAGGGATTTATGAGTGGGGTGCGATCGCTGAGGAAGTTTCTACGAAGGAAAAGGTGGATGAGAGCGGGAGAACGAGGGCAAGGACGAGGGCTGATATTGGGGATTTGGATTTGGAATTGCTCGGGGGTATGGGGAGGAGGGTTTGGGGTGCCGAGGAATCTTTTACTGTCATTGCGAGCTAGGGCCCCCTGAGGGGGATGAGTCAAAATCTGATAATTGATCAAATGAGAGCGGCTGGTAGTGTTGGCATATGGCCTAGCGCCTTGGCATACTCGCTAGATAGCTCCCACAGTATAGACCTTCTTAATCAACAACTTGCACCCATTCAGGATTCCAACAGGTTATGAGCCCGGGTTCTGCACTTTCAAGCTGTTTGTTCCGTTCGTGACTACGATAAGTCATAGCGTTAGTCGCCAGTATGGCAGAGCGCACATTCAACGCCATTTCCTCCCACGCCCCACCTCTCACCGAAGAAAACTTCACCGACTGGCTGATCATACACGAGCATACCTACGAAGCATAAAAGGCTATGGAAATATACGCAGGAGCAGTACGACGGCGGTCCCGAGATCCCCGAGGAAGGCGAGACGGCGACGGCGGGAAAGAAGAGGAAGGAATGGCGGTTTAGGAAGCAGGCGAAGCTTACCGGCCGTGGAAAAGGGGAGGGTAGCACAGAGTGTCCCACGTGCGGTAAGCCGGGCCACGGCGACGACTACTGGAAGCTACATCCTGAGCTGGTACCAGAACGGTACGCAGGCAGCTCGAAATCAACAAGACTGAACCCGGATGGAGTCCGGGAGATTAAATCGTTCTGAAGGAACGTGCCGGCCCTATCTAGAGACGAGCGGGAGACTGAAGCTAGAGACGATCCAGATACAAACCTGAAGGGTGGAGACGAGGAAGAGACGAGGCAGTAAACAAAGCTAAGACGAGGATAGGGCGGTAACTAACTGAATAAATGACGTGCGGCAAGCCTGGTACGTTTGAAGGACGTGCGGTAAGCCTGGTACGTTAATTAACTGAATGACGTACGGTAAGCCTGGTACGTTTGAAGGACGTGCGGTGCCTGGTACGTCAATGACTGAATGGAGAAGAACTGCTGGTATATGGGCTAGAATGGCCCTGTTTCTCTGCTTCAAGGGGAGCGACGGCATACATACGGCAGCAAGGACCAAAGGGGAGTGTTGGCATATGGCCTAGCGCCTTGGCATACTCGCTAGATAGCTCCCACAGTATAGACCTTCTTAATCAACAACTTGCACCCATTCAGGATTCCAACAGGTAGTGTATTACGTGCTTAGCATTCTAGTGGAACTCTCGTATTCTAGTCTGATAGCAATGAAAATTTCAAATAACAGTGGATCCTGTGCTCTTGAATGCAAGATGATTCTGGGACTCTCCTTATCTTTTTGCAGGCTAGACTTCTAGCAAAGAACGATGGGGATATAGATGGTTCATGCCGTTAACGGAGGTGATGGTAGTGCTTATATTTTGAAGGCAGTTGGAGGTATTTGGAAGATTGTATCGTGTTCTCGTGAAGGCTTCAATTAAAGCAACTTGTCTACTAACGGTTCGGACTTTCGCTCTTCCGCAGCTGCCGCCGGATATCATGCTAATACTTTTAGTCGATCGGATACTACACTTATGCAAATGCTGGAATGGCTGTGCTTGGTGATTGACGTGGTCAAAGTAGGCGAAATTTCGCTCAAATCGCTCACTGAAAAGGGGAGCAGAAGTCTTGTGTACCGGTAGTACTAGATAGAGCTTTCAAGAGCTGCGCGCCCGGTCACAGAGGTTCCTAATATTCTTGTAGATGTGAAGTATTGTGCTGCCAAGGATTTAAACTTTGATAGCTTGGCAGCCCTCGACCTCACCTCACCTTTTAACCCATAGTCAGAAATACTTAGCACGAAAATAAGATGAGACTTAGCAATTAGTACCTTCCAGAAATTGCATGTGTATCAGGAAATCCACTTGGATCCCTGGCTAGCGGGGTTTTTGCTGCACTTAGGTGCTGGGTCCCAGCCCAACCTCGCACCAAAGGGGGCATTTGCTTGCGATTACCACGCCCATTTATATCCGGTGACAAATCTTTGTCCAAAGGTGTTCTAACTCTTGCCAGCATTTGCTCGGATTAGCGTGGCAGCTGCAGTATAAAAGGAGCGACTTCTCCCTCCTCCGGTTTCTTTCTTTCCTCTTTCCTTAAGAACCGGACCACTCGCTATTGCCTTCAACAGCAATCAATTCAGACAACAAACAACAACTGCTCTTGTAAATCTCCTCTTCGTTGGCATAGGCCTCGCACACACTGACGAACGATAGCACTACTCACCCTCACACATTGATCTCACGCTCAAAACTTCCATATTTCACCTCACCTAACCGGTAGGTCCACCTTCTCCGGCTTGCTTTGACGGTAGCTAGCTGACCCTATGTATAGACGTCAACATGTGCTATACACCAGGATACCAGACCGACTCAATGGCAATAAGCCTCGACCAATTGAACCTTGCTAGCTCCCCCGCTGCTCCAGCCACCACCGTCGCCGGACTTCTTACCGATGGCACGTCTACCTTTACACTCGCCGACGGCTGGGCAAAGCTCTCACAGGAGCTGAAGGACAAAATCATTGTACATGCTATGGTTTCAGAGGCGGATGAGATCCGTCTCCACTGCCTGACACCATATCATTCACGCGCTAATGTTGCTCTTTCTCTTTTGACCGTCAAGTAAGTTGACCATTTTTCTGGGCCCCTTGCCACTGCTAACATGTTCTTAAACAGTCGCGCAACCTACTGTGTCGCTGTTCGAGCACTCTACCAAAAGAACCAAGTCGTCTTCACCAATTTCGGCTCCGATTTGAAGCTCCTTTTCAAAGGAATCTACCGAAATACCCGGCTCTCCAAAACCACACTCATGCGTGGAAGCGGCCCTTGCTTCGGACACGTCACCTTCGATCTGGGCGACCCAATGAACCCAGCGATGGCATATGGCAAGCTTTCCGCTTTCACCTATGCACTGATGAGCCTTGCGAACGGATTTCTACTCATCAATCATCTCAAAATCAACCTTCTTGGCTTCAGCTTCGAGTATGACATCGACCTCCATTTCTTCACCGAGCAGCTGCACAAGGTCCGCATCACCAGCAGCTTCACACTTGAGGGCATGGCTCACCACCTCGAGCTCCCTGTGCGCGAGTTCGCTTCAGAGCTCCAGATGAACCCGCAGCCAATTGATTCGACATTCATCGAGGCCAACTTTCGCGTTCACACAGGCTACTTCAAGGACGTCTATGTGGTAGCTCAGCCACAGCACGCGACTGTTGGAGCGGCGGATATCCAGGATGCTAGCTCCTCGTATGAGCAATGGAAAACGGCTAACAGCCAGGGATAAAATGATCATCACCAACGTGCTACCCTCCTGCCTCACACATTTCTCTTTTCGTACTCATATCACCATGTTCAACATTGCACGTCTTGCTCAGAAATCTTGTAATCGGAGGAAACATGTGGCAGGCCATTACTGTTCTTGAAGTGTACTGAAGACACTTCTTAACAAGAGCCATTGTAATACATTACAGACATTTCAGCACTAGATCAATTGTATCATAGAAACCTTCTCGACTAGCTTCAATGTTGCTAAATCCAAAGCCAACTACAACTGTCCTCTTTTCTTCTGGATTCCTCGTGACAATTGCGCTGGCGATCTGTGTTGCGTACAATTGCCCTACAGTCTCCCTCTCAGATGTCGATCCCCCGAGCAGTGACTTTGGCGAGAGATGAGCCATTGGAAGCAGGGCGTCGTCACCGTAACCAGAGGGCAAATATTGGTCTGCAAAGCTGGGGTTAGGTGCGTCTAGAGGTACGTGGATCTGGGCTAAATTTCAGTACTTTGCTGACATGGGTAGTGGAGGCAAGGGCGGTACCCATTGAGCTAGGCGTCCAGCTTGGGTGATCGTGATCATGATCTTGTCGGAGAAGAAGGTGGAGGTGATATCGGTCAGGGTGCCGTCTACAACACCGGCTGCTTGCTTGGTGATGGCTGGGTAGGAAGTGGGCATGTTGGGGATCTCGGGCGGATCTGCCGCCATCGGGAGGGGCATCACAGCAGGGGAAGTGTGGGTTCACTTGGTACGTGGCATGGGCAGTGTATCAGCCCAGGCATTGGAAGTTGTTTACCCCACTGAGACAGGTGTGTTAAGCACAAGTCCAGATGGAAGGGATGTCGTTAGATAGCCCTAGCCCTGAGTGCCAAGAAATTTCGTTCTCTGAAGATTGAGGTACACCCGAGCTGGAGTCGCTAGACGTGCAACTGGCCTACGCATATCAGCTCAAGTCGTTGCAAAATACTCAGCGTTGTACTCCTTGAAAGCCGATCAAGAGCTAAAGCCGATGAGGATCCTGCGTGAATCCGATTTGATACCCCGCTTCCTGATGCTGACAGCAGGTGAGCAAGGCCTGCGAATTCTGGCCTCGTCCGTGGCTTGCCCAGGCGATTTCGCTTGGTGTGAGCTGAAGACAAACAATGCAAGCCAAAGTACCCTGAATCTGCCTCCTACGAGATGGGCCAGTCATGCGGAATTTGTCTTCAGCCCTCAGCTGAAAAATGGCTCAACCTCTACAGGCAAATACAGTCGGTCGATGAGGATGCAATATCTGCTCTCAGACTTCAGAGCCCCCCACTGCAGCCTAGCAAGGCGTTCGGCTACGGTAGCACACTTGCATGACCCTGTGGGCCGTTTTCTGTCGGCTGCTTGTCATGCTGATGTGCACGCTTACTGGCGATCAGACTGAAGTAGAAAGGTACAATTCCTCAACTTGACCGCCAAGAGCGCCTCCCAAGGCCTCCATCATGTTCAGACCACCCAAATCGTTCGTATTGCTGCATTTCCAATTGGCGATTTACCCAATCGTACCAAGTATCAGCGTGCCAAATGCCATGGCGGTTTTGTGACCGTGCAGGCCTTCACACATGACCGCTTTAGTGCTCACCTAATGCTTGAAATATGCGACACGGATCTTGTCGGTCTATCGATCTGGGGAGTGGCCTGCCAATCAGGCAACGAGGTCAGTAATGACATGCTACTTGCACGGGACTCGGCTGCGCTTACAATTGGCATTACTCAGCCCTCTTAAGCTAAGTATACAAACGCTTCTTGCTCCTCGGACTTTTGCTCAACTTGCCCAACTACCCTTGCAGCAACCTACTTTTGTCTATACATTCAAATTCTCTCCTGGACTTCCGGAGTGGCTTATTCTGAAGTGGCCTATTGACACTTGAGACTCACTCATTAGTTTCAGCAGATGGCTTCCCCAAATCCAGCACCTTTCGATCTCGGGAATGTTCAAGGCGATATCTTGTAAGGCTACGTTGACCTATCAGCCATGTGATGAGCCTCACTCTTGACAGGAAAGGAGGTCTCCCAAAGAAGACCCAAACATGCTTCTTCTTCCAGATCGACAAAGCTCGTGTCCATGAATTTCGGACGCAGCTCGCTCAACTCGTGCCCATGATCACCTCAACTGCCCAGGTCTTGAGCCACCGACACAACATTTCCCAGAACAAGAAGGAAGCGGCGGCGAAAAAGTCGTTTCGCCGCTCCTCGACATCAGTGGAGTCAATCTATCATTCACCCAAAAGGGGTTGACCCAGGTCAGTTGCACCTTATGCTCATACAAATGATGAAATTTGGCATATGGGCGATCTAAAATTTGATTATGGTAGATGGGGATCAAAGATGACATCGGTGATACTGCCTTCGATGCAGGTATGCAACTCGACGCGCAGAATTTTGGTGACCAAGGGACCACACCACCTGGAGGAACCTTCACTCCCGACTGGGATTTCGCATTCAAGAAGGACATCCACGATGAGCTTCTCCACCCCCGACCGCTCTTGTTTAGATGCCTTTCAGAGTTGCGCATCATGTCTGAGCACGCCGAGTCCAGCCACGCATCTCCAGACTCAAGTCTTATCTCAAAACAATGATAGCTGACCGACAAAATTTATCAAGGCGTGATTCTGGTCTTTGGTGATTGTCATGCAACCGTAGCTGAAAAGTTGGCGAAGATCGAGAAGATCTTCTTGATTGGATCGTACAATGCTACCATTCGTGAAGTGACACGCCTGGTCGGAGATGTAAGGCCAGGGACTGAGAAGGGTCACGAACAGTTCGTCTTTCGTTTCGCCACAGACTTTCCTTGTCGCTGAACCTTACTATAGCTTTGGCTTCATGGATGGGATCTCGCAGCCGGCAATCCAAGGCGTCGATACTAGTCCGAATCCTGGTCAGGAGACTGTGGATCAAGATGTGATCCTCCTTGGCCGCGAAGGTGATACGATAAGTAAGACCAGTGTCACTACGCGTCCGCCTTGGGCCCTGGACCGGAGCTTCCTCTGCTTTCGCTACCTCTTTCAGCTTGTGCCTGAATTTGAGGCGTTTCTAAAGAACAACCAGATCGCCAGTGTACCAGATCGCAAATTGGGTAGTGAGCTTCTAGGGGCACGCCTAATGGGACGATGGAAAACCGGTACGTGACCGCATATGTCATTATCATCTTACTTGACTAGCTAAGCTAATACGAAGAGGATCCGTAGGAGCACCCGTTGATGTTGCCCCAACGGCCGACGACATTAGTCTTGCCAAAGACCCGTCTCGCAACAACGACTTCTCATACAACTTTCCAGATGAACAAACCACACAATCTAGATGCCCATTTGCTGCGCATACGCGCAAGACCAATCCTAGAGGCGATCTCGAGGATAAACCCATCGGTGTTTCGACTGCATCCAAGCGTATCATTCGCGCCGGCATTCCATTTGGGCCTGAAGTCTCACCATCTGAAGCTGCTGCGGAGAAGACCGAATTGGGACGCGGTCTTCTGTTCGTATCGTACCAAAGCAACATCACTAATGGCCTTCAATTCATCCAAAAGAGTATGTCGCCCACCCATCTGCGATTGTCTGCCACTTGTTGACAACGCTTAGCATGGGCGAACAACACAGCTTTCCCTCCTAAGAGTCCTGCGGTGCCAGGATTTGACCCCATCATTGGCCAAGACAATCAAGGGATTGCACGTACACTGTCGGGCACTAACCCCAATGCTCAGAACCATGAACTCTCTCTACCTATAAATTGGGTCGTGCCAAAGGGGGGCGAATGCTTCTTCTCGCCTTCCATCCCTGCCCTTAAGGGGACATTTGCCCTGCCGGCTTCTGCAACAGAATCGTGACGGTGATGTATGGCACGTGTGATATTGCAACCGTCATATTGTAGTTGAATCCACCGATAACGATGTTATGAAGGTTTGGTGATGGTACGGCTATCGAAACTTTCTTTACGGCCCAAAAAAATTGTATCAGATTCAGTAGATGGAAAATTTTCATGCCTGGTCTTTACTGGCGAATTAGCATGGAGGGATTGGATATCAGATTGTTACAGTGCACAAGTCGCAATACTGTCGTTTTCCATCACAACTTCCACATCCAGGTAGATTAATCATGTTGTGCCAGTATGTAAATTTCTAATCAGGAGTTAAAGTAATTTACAATGGCATGAATCAAGAGCTTCCAACCAAAGCTTAATGCACTTGTGGCGCCAGATATTAGCACAAGTGCCAGCCGTGTGAGAGTACAGTCGCCCTATAAAAGAACCTCCAGCCTCCAGCCCTTGCAGAGACCTCGAACAACGACTCAGTCCGAGCGCCATTTGTTTTTAAGAATCTCAGCTCGATCACTAGTATTCTCCGTCTATCCTAGGCTACGTATTCCTCATGGCTGCCCATTATGGTAGTTGCTTGCCCGCTGCCAGAGTACATCAGTGGAGTAGCATCATGTGGCGGTAGCTTGACATTCTGGTACTAGTGTAGGTGTTAGCGTATTCATGAAGCTGTGCAATCCTTGGCATTTTTTTATTTTTTTTTGCGCGCAACACAACTTATCAGCTCTACGCATAACGCTTCTTATATATCGACCTTACATACATACATAGCTCGATTTAACGCGATTCTAATACCGTAAGAATTAACCTAATCGACTCAATAGTATACGATCTATTAGAGGTTAAAGTATTAAGGCAAAATTTTAGAAATCGGGTAAATGCCCCAGGTACCCTACCAAGCCTACTACCAATCTTTAAAGCCTTAGAACATTAAGGTCATCTATCCAAATTAATTGGTTTTTACGGCGTTAGAATCGCCTTAAATCGAGCTATCTATACATATAAGGTTAATATATTAGAAGCGCTATGCGTAGAGCTAATAGGTTGTGTTGCGCGCAAAAAAAATAAAAAAAATGCCAAGGATTGCACAGCTTCATGAATACGCTAATGCCCGTAACAATAACGAAATTCGCCAAAAAATCTTCAAGTGCGATATGTTTTATCCCCAAGCTCTTTCGGTCACGAGATGCCGCAATTTGTGGCTCGAGAGCGCAAGCACAAAGTAAGACGAAGACTTGGAGGCACCAACAGCAAGAATGGAATTGGTCAATCAGACTCCAATGCAGCGGAGATCCTACCAGGCAACACGACGGAGAAGGAACAGAAAAGACAAGATTTGAAGAATGCTTTGCGGGTTCGACAGCCAAGAATTTCAGGGAAGAAGCAGAAGAGATTGGATAAGTACATTGTATGTAAGCTTTCTTGGAGTGGAAGTCTTGCATGGTGAGCGCCAATGTGCGCGTACGAAGATTCAAAGCCCTCAACTTCATCCTTTATGTAATATTTGATGACTAAAATCGTACTGATTAGCGGTACTGTTGCCTATCAAGTTGCCTCTAGCATGACTCTGCCCCATTGCCCTAGAATCCCCATATCTTGAATGAAGCTAATATCCTCTCTAGGACAAAAAACTCCAAAAGGAAGAGAATCTCGACCTTATCAAGAAGCTCGCCAGTACTAAAGTCGACACTTCTCTCTTCAGCAGTTCACGTAGTCTAGGCGTCACCAAGCCGAAGCGCGAAGTATTGGCTCAAGCTCTCAACGAGACCAGGGCAGGTATCAATGTCGACAGTAATCGCAAGATTTTGTATGAGAACGAGAATGAAGAGGCGGACAGCGATGATTCGGACGTCTCTGACGGGCCAGGTCCCACCAATGGCTCCAAAGCTACGGAAATACTAACGCCGATGTTTGGCAGTGGCTTAAAGCGACCGCTGGACGGTGTTGACGGTAGCCAGCCGGTCATCAAGAAACGGCGGCGACTAAGAAAGCTGAAGGTGGCTCAACCAGATGGCGAATCACCTTGGGCAGGCTTCAGCTCTGCTGAAGATTCAAACACATCGCCACCATCGCTTACTTCATCGACTGGAACCCAGACTGATTCCGATAATGATGACAGCAAAGTTGAGCTTTCGGACGGGGATTCCTCACCTGAAGAGTCGACCAGTGGTGATGAGGACGACCCGAATGCCCGTGAAGACCGCAAAGAACGGTCTTCCGCGTTCAAGGCTTGGGCTTCATACCAGGTCAATGAGGCGTTGGGGTTTACCCCTACCTCTGGAATACAGCAGAACGAGGGGCATGTCACTCTCAAACCACGGCCGCCTGAGCAAGACCCACTTCCGCCGGAGCTTGAGGTTAGAGGTAGCTTACCTTATCGGAAGGCATTTAGCGTGGTAGTCCACCGATCGACTGAGATCCAAGAAGCTCGTTTGGCCCTTCCAGTGGTCGCTGAAGAGCAGAAGATTATGGAAGCTATACACAACAATCCAGTGGTAGTAATCTGGGGTACGTATATTTTCGAGTATCTTACCCTTTCATGCAACCCTCAATGAGGGCCTTTATCCACTCTTGGCACAAGGAAGATGTCCTCTTACCCATTCGTGGTCCGTAACAAGCAACGCTGACTCCAAAATAACAGGTGCCACTGGGAGTGGTAAGACCACTCAAGTCCCTCAATTCCTCTACGAAGCCGGCTTTGGTAGCCGAGACAGCCCCAATCCTGGAATGATTGGTGTCACCCAGCCTCGACGGGTCGCTGCTGTCAGTATGGCGAAGCGAGTCGGCGATGAGCTTGGTAGAGTGGATGAGAAAGTCTCCTACCAAATACGCTTCGACAGTTCAGTCAGTAACAAAACGGCTGTCAAGTTTATGACAGATGGTATCTTGATCAGGGAGATCGCAAATGACTTTGCACTATTGAAGTACTCGATCATCATCATAGACGAGGCCCATGAACGAAGTACGAATACAGACATCTTGATTGGCATGGTTAGCAGAATTGTCGATCTACGAGCTACCATGAGCAAACAAGATCAAAAGATCCAGCCTCTGAAACTGGTAATCATGTCTGCGACTTTGAGAGTCACAGATTTCTTGAACAATCCAAACCTCTTCCGGAACGTCACCCCTCCACTAATCAAAGCAGAGGGGCGACAGTTTCCCGTCACGACGCACTTCGTGCGGAGAACTGAGAGGGACTACGTGGAGGCAGTGTATTTGAAAGTATGCAGAGGTCACAAGAAGCTGCCACCCGGCGGTATGCTCGTTTTCCTAACAGGTCAAAACGAGATTACCGCAATGGCAAAGCGGCTGAAGGAGACTTTCATAGATCCTCAAGGCTCTCAGACCACTGGCCATAAAATCAGGATCTCTGCGAGGGAAGCGCCCCTAGAGACCGAGGACTTGGAATTGGGAAACGCAACGTCTCAGTACGAGGATGTGGGAGAAGACCATGAGGAAGACGAGGATGACTTGTTCGATGAAGGGGACACAGTATTTGATGTGGAAGACTCTACGCAAGCCTCTTCACAAATCCATGTCTTACCGCTCTACTCTCAGCTACAGACGAAAGATCAGCTACGAGTGTTTGAAAAGCCTCCTGGAGATTCTAGACTCATTGTTCTCGCCACCAATGTAGCAGAGACGAGTCTGACAATTCCAGATATTCGCTATGTCTTCGATACAGGCCGTGCTAAAGAGAGAAAGTACGATCGATTGACTGGGGTACAAAGCTTCGAGATCGAATGGATCAGCAAAGCAAGTGCAAGCCAACGTGCTGGGCGTGCTGGACGAACTGGACCAGGGCATTGCTACAGACTATACTCGTCGGCAGTTTACGAGCGAGACTTCGAGGAGCATGCGGAGCCTGAGATTCTACGAATGCCCGTTGAGGGAGTCGTGCTGCAATTGAAGACTATGGATATACACCATGTTGTGAACTTTCCATTTCCAACGCCTCCAGACCGTTCGAGTCTTGCAAAGGCGGAAAAGCTGCTTATTTACCTGGGTGCTGTATCGCCTGAAGGGAAGATTACTGACATTGGTCGCCAAATCTCCAACTATCCCCTCTCGCCACGCTTCTCAAAGATGATTACCATTGGTGCTCAGCATGACTGTATGCCCTACACTGCGGCACTGGTAGCGGCTCTCGCAACCCCAAATATATTTATACCCGAGAACCAACTTGGATTGACCGCCCCTCCCGAGTCCGAAATCTACACCAACGAAGACCGGCAGGCAGACGAGGCCCGAATCAAGCTAAAGAGTGCCTACAATCACGCCCATCACCTCTTTAGCCGTCACTCGTCAACCTCTGATGCTCTCAAAGCTCTCACTGCCCTTTGTGCCTACCACTACGCTCCTTCGAAAGATGCCTTCTGCAAGGAAATGTTCCTCTCTACCAAGGTTCTTAGCGAAGCCAGCAACCTCCAAATACAGCTTGCAAGGATGGTGTTCAACAATACCCCACTACTGATCTCCAATCCACCTTATCTTCAGCTTCCATCCCCGAACAAACTCCAAATATCCGCTCTCCAACAATTCACAGCAGCGGCGTTCATAGACCAGGTTGCCATACTTCACTCAGCCCATCCATCACCACCCGATCTACCTCGTAAACCCACGCGTGCTATAGACGCGCCCTACCTTCCTCTCTTCCCCATCAACACAAAACGCCGAGCTGACACCGACATCATCGACGTAGCAGTCTTCATCCACCCCTCTTCTGTCCTCGCCCAACAACCCGTCAAAGATCTACCTCGATATATAGTCTACAGCCACCTCCAGCGCGGCACGACTTCATCTATTCAGAGTGCGAAGAAGCCAAGAACGAGAATGCATGCGCTTACTGCCGTTACGGGAAAGCAGATCGCGGCGTTAGCAAGGGGGACTCCACTGTTGGTATATGGGAAGCCGATCGGAAAGATCGAGGAGGAGGGTAGTGAGACGAGAAGGTGCTGGGTTGTGCCGAGCCTGGTGGGCGAGAAGGGCGGTACGGGATGGCCGTTACCGGCGCAGAAGGTGGTGCAGAAGAAGGATCGGAAAGGTGAATGGGTTATTGACAGGGTCATTGGGTAGACGCCCACACAAGCTGTCAGAATACATGACAGCTACGAGGGTTATAGAGCCCGATTATCGCAGCAATGAAGTGCAGTAAAGCAAGGACTGTATCTATCAGCACTCAGAATGAGCCGCGGTGATTCTGCTTAGGCTAAGGGCCTTTGGTGCTCTACCCAGTCGCTGTAGAGCAAGGGCGTATCGATCAGCATGCAAGATGAGTCTCTGTTAATTACTCATGAAATCTTGAGCGAGCTTGTTCGCGTCCAATGTGAGGAGGGTAATCCTGATATATCGCTTTGCAGTTTAGGTATCATGCCCTTCCAACGCCTTGAACAGTGCACCGTATGCCCCAGGCTATGCCACCATTGTCTAATCCCAAGCCCCAAGCGTGCCCATCAAAATCGCCATCACCAGTTTCCCCTAGCCCATCTCTCAATCGAGCCCCTCCCAAACGTCCCATGCGAGCCCGCAACCTGCCTCGCCTGCTCCGTCTGCTCCACCCTCTCATCCAATATCGGTGCATCCTCATGCCCTTCCCCTCTCATCTCCACCCTCGCCTGCTCCAGCCTCCTCCTTCTCCGCTCCAGTCGTTCTGACTTCAGCCGTTCCGACATCTCTTTTAATTCTTCTCGTTCGAAGGGGATTTTATGGGTGGTTTCGGGAGAGGGCCAGAAGTCGGGGACGGAGAAGCGGGTGTCCAGATTGGTGCCGAAGTACCACATCCAGCCTATGGGGAACATTATGTACATGCCGAACTGTGCAGTGTAAGCTGTTGCGCTAGACATATATTCGACGAGTATCAGTACCTTGAATACCTCGAGATTAGGTCCGCCCATCCTGTGAGTCGCTAGAACGGGAGGCAGTCTAGGTGGCGAGGCTCTTGCGGACCTATGGGCCTGCTGAAGTACTCTTGACGCCATCGCTCAACCTCTTAATAGTGGATTTCTTGAGATCGGTATCAAGAGGCGACCAAGATGTCATCGATAGGGCTGATGAACTCAACCCTAAAGCCTCGGCCCAGCGCTTCCTTAAACTACGCCCTTGCCCGGGATGTAGTAGGTAAGGGGTCTAGACCTTGCTGAGCCAGGGTTAGGCAAGCGTATATACTCAGTATATAAAGCTTTTACCCCGGCTGAACTTACCGTATATACGGTTTAACCCTAGTTTAATTTTAGCTTTTAGGGGGGGCCCCGGAGTAACGGTATATATTTAATATAAGTTTACGCGTATATATTTTACTTCTACCGAGTATTAACTCCCGTCTTTAATATATTTATTATTAATACTCTTCGCGTTTTTTTTTCCCCTCCTTTTTTTTTATTATATATATTTAATATATACTCTATATATTTTTCTTCTTTCTATATTATTTTTAAATTAATATCGCTATATATACCGATTATCTACCGAGTATATATTTATTATAAACGTTAATTATAATACTTTTAATATTACGAACGCCGTTAACTCCTCCCCTAACGGGTATTATTATAATAAATATATTTTCGGTATATACCGAGCTCTTTTTAATATATTTAATAAGATTTATTTTTAATTTTAATACTATTTAAGTCCCTCTTTATAAATTTTATATTAAATAAATATTAAATATATACTTTTACTTAACGCGTTATATATATTAATTATATTCTTAACTCGTGCCGGTTTTACTATTAATATTAATTATAAATTCGATTTAAATTACGCCCGAGTATATATTAAATATATATAATACTATAAATAACCGCCCCGGAGAATACCCGTAAATATAATAATTATTTTTTATATAATATATATTAAGTATATATAGAGGCCTTTAATATCGGCGCCGTTCTTTTTATTTTTAATACTAGTATATATACGTACTTTAACTCTAGTATATTCTAAATATATATTAACGCGATATAACTACCGTACGATATTATTCTATAAAGGTAGATAATATATGGTATTATTTTTTAAAGATACTAGATCTAGCCTAATATAAATTAAAAATATATTTAATATATATTTAATATACGTTTACGAAGATTTAATTTTATTATTATATTCGTAACGAGTACCTCGGTACCCGTAAATTATTATTTTTAATATCCTCTAAATATATATTAATTATATATAGTTATTAATTTTAGCCGCGGTAACTTCTCCGCTCTCGTTATTTTTATAAATTAGAAATAAATTATATATATACCTAGTATATACTTAACTAATACTCGTTAGTATTATTAAGTTATAAGTACGTTCTAGGGGCTAGCGCGATACTTAATACCTCTTCGAGTTAGGGTATATTAAGAATCTACTAAATATATATAAAATTAATATATTATAGAATTAGACCCGTTAATAGGTACCTTAATTAATATATTATAAATATAAAAATAATCGCGTAAATTAAATATTTATTATATATATACCGAGTTAATATTAAATAGCCGCTCCGACTAAGTCTTCGCGGGGTTATATAGTATCTATTTCTATTATCTTATAAATTTTACGTATATATATATATTAAATATAAATTTATTATATATTATTATTTATCTTTAAATATATACTTATATTTAATTTAAAGATAAATTTTTAATATATATTAAATACTAGCTAACTATATACCGGGACTATATATTTACGGAAATATTTATCTCGGACGCGAACTCGCGTCTATATAAAATATATACTCCGTATATATTAATTATTAATATAGTATAATAAATTATAATACCTACCCCCGAGTCCGCGCGAAAGTATAAAGTTAATATCTTCTTTAATATATCGTAGGTATATATTAATTTTATATATAATATAATTTTACTCCGCCGCCCCGTCGCTCCCACTCGCCCTCGCCCTTTACTCGCGGTAAATTTATTAATCTTATAATAAGTATATACTTAACGTATATTAATTATTATTAAAAAGGCGAAGCGAGCTCCGGTTAAATTAATAAAACGCTTAGTTAAGAGTAAATTCGGTTTATACCTAGTATATATACTATTAATATTAATAAAGCTAGCCGTTTAACGAGAAACTCCGGGCCTATTACGCCCGCGGTATCTTTAATACTATAAGAGTAAGTTTAGTATATATTTAATATATATATTATTAACGCTCTAATAGATAACTTTAATATTAAATATAATCTTTCTATTTAGCGTTATTTATACGTAGTATATACTATAATATATTTTTAGTTTATATTAAGGTATATTATATATTAAGGTATTTTATTTATTATCTATTACTATTAAATATAAACTTAGTATATATTAAATAATATTTTTCCTAGCGTAAGCTAGGTAATATTACTTTGAATTTAAAACTATATATATATTTAACCTATACTATAACTGTGATACGTATATATTTAACTTATACTGTGATTTTAATTAATTATTATCGTTTATTATTAACTAGGGAATTTATAGACTTAATAATTAATTTATTTAAATAATAATTAAGAAGTCTTTATTACTTTATTATTTATATAAAGAATAATTCTAATAATATTCTAAAATAATTATTTAATTATATAATATATTATAATATTTAGATTAAATATATATTATAAATATTA